>ERZ773203.6-NODE-6-length-113495-cov-34.649101_pt1 | contig 113495 bp, 104 predicted proteins | sample MGYA00580529_ERZ773203 | MGnify/ENA primary metagenome ERZ773203 (study PRJEB29015, sample SAMEA2738176) | human oral metagenome | biome: human oral; feature: human-associated habitat; material: saliva | place: China | collected 2177 ... | reverse complement strand
GTGTAGGAACCCCCATCATCGGAAGACCTCGACCCCTACCCGGCCACGACACGCCCAACGCCGCCCACAACACTTACACCCTCAAATGCGAAGAGCCCGTTTCTGGGCCTGACCTGCTCGATGGTCTACGCGGCCTCAATGCGCACTCATAGAACTACCTCATACTTGTGCGTTTGGGGCCGAGTGTGTGCGCTTTGCGGGAGGGATGCTATCCCCTTTGATAGACGTTTATACATCAATAGCTATATAATGCTGTATAAACGTCTGTTGTAGAGGAGGTGTCTACTTTGATGCTTGACGAGCTTGTAAGTTACATCGACGCTGAGGGCGGGGTGGCGTACTCTTCGCAGCTGAAGGGTGCTGGATTTTCTGCGGGACTTATCTCTTATGCGAGTGAAGCAGGCCTTATTGATAGGATTTCACGCGGTATCTACTGCACGCCTGATGTTTTCGAAGATGATTTTCTTGTGATTGGGGCGCGTTGGCGTAGGTGCATTTTTTCGCATAATAGTGCGTTGTATCTAAATGGATTATCAGACAGGCTTCCGGCAGTGCAGTCCGTGACCGTACCTAGGGGGTATAACCCGGTCAGGCTGATTGAGGAGTTTCCAGGCATTCAGATTCACTGGGTTCGCCCTGATATTTACGAGCTTGGCGCAACAAATATTATGACGCCGTCAGGTAATAGGGTCAGGTGCTATAACTCTGAACGTTCAATCGCTGATCTGATTAAGCAAAGGAAGCTGGGTGGCGTTGATGCGCAACTTGTGCGTGACGCTATTGGTGGATACTTCAATAGCCGTGAGAAAGATCTTCATGAGTTGGCGCGCATGTGTGAAGCGCTCGGAGTAAGGCGCGAGTTACAGGTATACCTGGAGGTGTTGTAATTGGTGACTATTCGCAATGATGCGAGCCTTAGAGGCAAGATTCGATCTGTCGCAAAAAGAGCCGGACTTAGACCTCAGGAACTACTGCAAATGTATCTATTTGAACATTTGTTGCTTCGTCTTGAAAAAAGTCCCTATGCTGATAAATTTGTTCTCAAAAGTGGACTGCTAATTGCGTCGATGATTGGTGTTTCCCTGCGTACTACGATGGATATGGATACGACTGTAGTCGGTATGTCACTGGATCGCGCAAATATTGAGCGTGCGATAAAGGATATTTGTGGCGTTGATGTTGGTGATGAGATGGAGTATATTTTTGAACGTATCGAGCCTATTCGAACCGATGATGAATATGCGAACTGGCGTGCTCATGTTCGGGTTAGATACGGAAGAATGAACGCGTCTGTAAAAGTAGACATCACAACAGGTGATTCTATAGTTCCAAAACAAATCGAATACCCGTATCCGATGATGTTTGAAGATGGAGCAATCAATGTGTTGTCTTATCCTGTGGCGACGATACTAGCTGAGAAATTTGAAACCGTTGTTGTCAGGGGTGTAGCCAATACGCGTGGTAGGGATTTCTATGATATTTATGCATTCCTGAAACTTTATAACGAAGATATTGATTTTGTTCAGGTAAAGCAAGCTCTAGATGCGACGGCGGTAAAACGAGGTTCCTCGTCTAGCGTTGCCGAGTACAAGTATAGGTTGGAAGAGATTAGAGCTTCTGAAACTATGTTGTCTGTGTGGGATGAGTATACGAAATTAACACCGTATGCATCCGCTATACCGTTTATTGATGTTGTGAACGCGGTGATACAGCTTGGTGACTCAATATTTGCTAAATCTAGTAACACATAAATCTGTCTTTCAGTAAGGCAAGATGGCTCGTCTGGCAGAGATTGATATTTTGCGGAAGCTTTAAATGCATCATATGTAGGTTTGTAGCCTACAATTGCAACATGGTTCGACCGAACCATCTGGAAACTGATTGCGTCAGAAAACTTCAGTTATGGGCGGATGCGTAGCTCGAATTGGGAAGGCGTAGTGGTTGGGGCGATGAAAGCTGTGTCTAGATGAATTTGCCGGTGAGGCTGGTGGGGCAGGCTTTGATTTGAGCGGGGGAGCCGGTGGCTACCACCTGACCACCGGCCAAACCTCCGCCAGGGCCCATATCCACCACATAGTCTGCGCTGCGGATTACATCCAGATCATGTTCAATAACCACCACGGTGGCGCCTTTAGTAATCAAACTGGCAAACACTCCCATTAGGGTCTGCACATCCTTTGGGTGCAGGCCAATAGTGGGTTCATCAAACACAAACACCGAATCACCCTGGCCCCGGCCCATCTCACTGGCAAGCTTTAACCGCTGTGCCTCGCCACCAGAAAGCCCCGGTGTCTGCTCGCCAAGTGTCAAATAGCCCAAACCCAAATCGTGCAGCACCTGCAATTTCTTGCTCACCCGGCTAAGGCCCGCGCAAACAGTCAAAGCCTCATCAACACTCATAGCCATCAGGTCAGGCAGGCTGTAGGCGGCGCCGTCGTCAAAAAAGCACCTAATTTCGTGAGCCGCACGCCCATAACGAGATCCGCGACAATCGGGGCAGCAAATCTCGACGTCGGGAAGAAACTGCACGTCAAGGGAGATCTGCCCAGTGCCGTCACAAGTGTCACAGCGCAAAGAACCAGTGTTATAAGAAAACGCGCCAGCCGTAAGCCCACGGCGGCGGCCAGGCTTCGAGCCGGCCTCAGCGGCAAGTTTGGCTCCATACTGCTTAGCCGCCTCAGACCTGGCGAAATGCTTACGCAACTCATCATGCACCCCCGCATAGGTGGCCACAGTCGAGCGCACATTAATACCAATCGGGGTGGCGTCAATCAGCATAACCCGGCCAATACCCGGCGCCTCCAGCCAGCGCACATGCCCCGGCAGCGCCTGACCAGCAATTCGTGCCTGCAAAGCCGGGATCAGGCTCTCAAGCACCATGGTGGTTTTACCTGAGCCCGAAACCCCAGTCACCACTGTGAGTCGTCCCTGGGGAATATCCACCTCAAGTGGCTGCACCGTGTGGATCGCGTCCGTGACTAGGCGGATACGGCCGCGCTCAAAAAGATCTGCCCGCGCCTGCTTAGGCTGGTTCTGCTGCCTCAGATACGGCCCAATAATCGACGCAGAATCATCCATGACCTGCGCAACCGTACCCTGGCAAACCACCGTGCCGCCGTCGGAACCAGCGCCGGGCCCCATCTCAATGAGGTAATCACTGTGGGTGAGCACCTGAGTGTCGTGGTCAACCAAAATCACCGAGTTGCCATCCGCCAACAGATCATCCATCACCCCCGTCAAACCCTTGAGATTATGCGGGTGCAAGCCAATCGAAGGCTCATCAAGCACATACAGTACGCCCGTGGTACGGTTACGCACCGCCCGCGCTAGCTGCACGCGTTGGCGCTCACCGGTAGAAAGTGTGGACGCCGCACGATCCAACGCCAAGTAGCCCAGCCCCAGGTCAAGCAAACGTTGAGCGGTGTCAAAGAAAGCCTCACAAATATTTTGGGCCATGGGACGCAGCCTCTGCGGCAGTGAGTCGGGCACCCCCTCAACCCACCCCATCAGCTCAGACAGGGTCATTTGCGATGCCGCGTCCAGACCAATACCGCGCAACCGGGGTGCCCGGGTGGCTTCAGACATACGGGTGCCGTGACACTTAGGGCAAGTGTCCTCTTGTAAGAAACGCTCCAGGCGCTTCATGCCCTTTTCATCTTTAACTTTAGAAAGCGCATTTTCGACCGTATAAATGGCGTTGTAATAGGTGAAATCCATTTCGGCCGACTGGTTCGTTTTAGGATTTACGTAAATAATGTGCTTTTTTAGCGCCGGGCCGTGGTAAACAATCTCCTGCTCCGCCTCAGTTAGCTCCTTGAATGGCACATCGGTGCGCACACCCATCTCGCGGCACACGTCTTTCATCAGGGCCCACATCAGCGTGCCCCACACTACGACGGCGCCCTGATCAATGCTCAGGTTCTGGTCCGGCACCAGCGCCGCAACATTCACGCTGCGGGTCAGGCCTGTGCCCGAGCAAGTTTGGCAGGCTCCACGTGAGTTAAACGCCAGGTCCTCAGCGCCAGGGCCATAAAATTTTACGCCGCAGGTGGGGCAGGTAATTTCAGCCATGCGGGCGACGTCGAATGAGGGCTCAACGTAGTGCCCGTTAGGGCAGCGGTGGTGGGCTAGGCGCGAAAACATCAGTCGCAGACTGTTGGCTAGCTCAGTCATGGTTCCGAAAGTACTGCGGATTCCGGGCACGCCCGGCCTTTGCCGCAGCGCCAACGACGCCGGCACGTAACGCACTTCGCTCACGTCAGAGCGTTGGGCTTGGCTCATGCGCCGGCGCGTGTAGGTGGACAGTGACTCCAGGTAGCGGCGCGAGCCTTCCGCATAGAGAACCCCCAGGGCCAGGGAGGATTTACCTGAGCCAGATACGCCAGCAATACCAACGATTTTATTTAGCGGAACATCAACGTCGAGGTTCTTCAGGTTGTGCACGCGCGCCCCGCGCACCTCAATGGACTGGGGTTTTTGGGTGCGGGCGGCACTCTGCGGGGCGGCACGCTGCGAGGTAATTAGCGACGGCGCCGCCTGGGACTCTTCGAAAGCGCGCATTTTTCCTCCAACCAGACGCGACGCCACCAGGGTTGTAACCAGCTGCGGCCTGCGAGAGAAATTATCCCATGCAGGCCGCAGCTTTTAGGAGGAGCCACTAGCGGCGTCGGGCATTACCCTGGACGCAAAGCAGCAGGCCAATGAGGGCGGTGGCGCCAATTGCGGCCACAAACGCAACGTTAGAATCCAGCTTCAAAGCGGGGATACCCATAAACATGCCGCAGAAGTAGGGGATAAGCCAAGCCAGCCAAACCCCCACGCTGAAACGGTGGAAACGCTCCAAACGTTCACGGTTTTTCTTAACAAAAACCACGCTGGCCCACAGCGCGTGAATCACCATCAGCACGATCGCCAATGCCCCAGTGATCGCGTGCGCCGGGCTGGCCGAATTCCCCTGCGCAATAACCGACATGACCGCCGTCCCCGCAGTGTCGCAGGCCAGACCCAGGTAGAAAAACACGATGTGGCTCAGCTTTAGCGTGCCCGCACGGCGCTCGGCAAACACGCCGATAGTGTAAAAAACCAGCGCGAACGTAATAGCACTTGAAGCGATAGCAACCATGAGTGACCATCCTGGCGGTGTCGTGGCAAAACCCTGGCGGTGTCAGGGCAAAACCTTTAGCGGACTGTTCACAATCAATGCTAAAAACACCTGCGTGAACATCAATGGCGCTGTGTTCACGGACAGAGGGCGTCTTTACTTCTCGCCGTCAACGTCAGGGACGTGAGTGGCGAAGAACTGCGCGACCTCAGGGGTGCGGTGGAAGATCGGCTCGCCCTTATAGGGCGTAGGTGGTGGAAGCCTGAGCGTCGTCGGAGGAGAGTCGGTAGCTATTCAGGTATGGGGTAAAGCCCGCGACGCAAGAAAGTCAGCAGTAGCGTGCAGTCGGCGTCGTGCTTTCTAAGCGAGCTGAGCAGGGAACGCAGGGTGAACTCCACAACCCCGACGACGTCGCTCCCGGGCGGCAGTAGATCCCAGGCGATGCGCTCATCCTGGCGGGCCACCTGCTCAAGCGCGCTCCTGGCGTGGGAGAGGAAACTATCCATGCGGATCTGGGCGGCTAGGAGATCGGGTTTGGGCAGGTCCTCGCTACCGCGCAGCCAGTCGCGGCGAAACACCTCCAAAGTGGTGGCGGTGCATTCCCACAGTTTTTGGCAGTAATCCACATAATCCTGGCCGGGCTCAATACGGCACAGCTGCTGATACAAAGTGCGCTCAAAGTAACGCTCGGCGGCGGCTACCATAATGTCGCTTTTGGAGGGAAAAAGCTTGTACAGATAGCCCACGGAAACACCCGCGTCACGCGCCACAGAGCGGGCAGAAATACCGATCAAGCCCTGTTTGGCGCCAATGGCGAAGGCGGCCTCAACGATTTTTTCCTTGGCCTGCTCACGTTCGAGTTCGGTAGGGGAGGGGCGGACAGTGCTGCGCGATTTTGACTTCATGTTTGCCCTTTTAAGCCTGCTCTAGAGGAGCAGTTAAAGGCACGATGGCGGGACGCAAAGCTGCAGCTAGACGCTGGTTGCTACCAGTGGCCTGACTGTAGAAACGTGCTGCCACAAATTCCTTGCAGGCGGGGGTGCCTGGTCTGTTACTGGCAGGTGTGCCTGGTTTATTGCAAGCGAGGGCTGCCGGTTCATTGCAAGCGGGGGTGCTCGGCGCAAAAAGCGCAGGATCAAGTTTCCAGCCGGCCTGCTCAGACAGCTGAGAGAAAAACACGAACTGGGTGCGTGTATTGCCCTCGCGGAAACTGTGGATAACGTTCAACTCGCCCCAAATTTCAGCCAGCTCTGCCACGAAAGTTTCATGATCCAAGCCGCGCAGCAGATTCATTTTGCTGAGCTTGCGGTATTGCTCATTGGCTGCCTGCCCTAAAACTGGACCCGCTGGATAGTACTGGTAAGACATTTGCGGCGCAGCCGGATCTCCCAGTGGGTAATGGACAACGTCCGGGCCAGACTTGACCATGAATGTGCCCAGGGGAGCAACCCGCTCCTGACCTGCCCACTCATAGATATCTTGGAAAATGTAGCGGTGAATTGCCTTCATGTGGGCGTAATCGAAATTGCCTTGGATCGGCGTTTGCGACAGTTCCAAAATTCTGGAGCTAGCGTAGCCCTCCTCCAGAAGGCGCAGCTTGACAGCGTCAGGTTCCCCATATGGGTTGCCAGGAGTGGTGAATTTATTGCGCAATACTGAAGTGCCAGGGATGAAGTAATCCTCCCAGGTACGAAAAACTTTGCGTGCCATCAGCCTTGCACGTGCTTTCTGATTGCTGCGCGTGCCTGCTCGCCGGTTAGGTTGTCACAGGCCTGCTGTTCCAAAATGTTGCGCAGCGCCAGGTCAGTGACTTCGTGGCCTGCCAAGGCTAGAGCTGCCTTGGCAAATGCGAGCTTTTCTGCAGGGGTGCGGTTTTCGCAGGTGCAGTTCTGGGGTTGCGTTTCTGCTTTATCTGCGCCGACGGCGTCACTGTGGCTTGCGGCAGCATCGCCACGTACGGCGACGGCGTCGCTGCGGCCAGGGCGGTCAGTGCTGCGGCTTGTCATGGGCGGCCTCGTTTCTTCTGAAAGCCCATTTTACGGGGCGAACTGCGCCGTCGTGAGCAAAAGCGGGCATAGACTTACGCTAGTTATAAACGTAAGGAGGGGAAGATGGACGCTCAGGACGTGCCGAAAATACATGACCCCAGTTTTCGCGGGGACATGATTATCCGCTTTCTACCTGACAGTGACCAGGTGCTAGCCCGCATGGACCGCTCTACCGTGCAGGTGTTTACGAATCTGGCGGACTACCTGCAGCTCTACGGGCCGTACGTGGATCGCGTGGGCTACCCGGACGGCAAATACCTGTGGCACCGGCCCGTCGGGGAGCGGCCCGTCTACTTTGAGTATCGCTCACTGGATATATTCGCCCTAAACGACCCCTACTACAGCTATGAAATCAAGCAGCTGCCGCAGGGATGCTCGATCCGCACCGGTATTAACGTGCCCTACTTTGATCTGCCCGGTGGTGCGCGTCAGGTGCAGTTTCTGGCCGAAGACATTGTGTTGACCGCTATTGAATGCCTTGAGCTGGGGATTTTGACTGGGAGGTCAGAATAATGTGGTGGCAAGTTGCTGAGCTGTTTCACTTTGCGGAGACGGCAGGGGCACAGATTCGGCTTCGTGAAAGCGATGCACTGTCGCTGACCTGGGATTGTGGGCGCAGCTGGCAGCACGTGTGGAACACCAGCGGTGAACACGCCCAAGCTTTTTATGGCGAAAGCGAGTACGCCGAAACTCGCGTACCCACCATGATCAGCGACTACAGCGAACTCATGCTTAACTGGGCAGTGCTGCGCATTGGCCGCAAAGCGCGCTTTTACAAGGGCTGGGAGGTGATTCGGGTGCCCGGAAGCGCCCAAAGTGTGGATCCGCATTGGGGCTTTGAACAGCTCTCGCTGATCACCGGACGCCTGACCAGAGACGGCAAGCCCGTACCAATGCAGCTGCGTACCATCTTCCCTGACCACTACGAGCTCAATCAGTTCTCGCATGTGGCCGGCCTGAGATTCAAAGATCTGTTGGTGGCCTTCAAAGACCCAGCCGGTGGCATATTGGCCAACTGGGTAGAGCCGGCGCCAGACTCTGGGCGCCCGCAGGACGCCGAGAAATCAGAAAGCTCCAAATAGGCTGGCTGTGAGGCCAACTTAGAGTGACGATAAGTCCAACTTAGAGTGATGGTAAGGCCGGCTTGCACTGGCGCTAAGGCCAGCTCAAAAGCGCTAGAAAATTTTTAAATATTGCGGCGGGCGCAAGCCTGCCGCGCTTGATAGGTATGTAAGGAAACGTTATGGGTAAATGGTTTGATCAGGCCGCAGAGATTGAGCGCTTGCGCAACGAAAACCGCCGGTTAAAAGCGCAGGTCAGGAGCCTTGAGCTGCGTCTAGGGGTCAGTTACGGCCAGTCGGGCGTCAGTGATTACGGTCAGACGGGCGCCTATGGTGATGCTAGCGAGTACGCTCCGGGTACCTACGGGGCCGGCGACGGCGTCGTCGGGGCTGGGAATGTAGATTACGAGGCCGCCGCCTGGCTGGAACTAACCCCCGAAGAACTCCACCTAGTGCGGATGGGCAAAAAAATCAACGCCATCAAAATTTACCGAGACCGCACCGGGGTTAGCTTAGCTGACGCCAAAGCCGCCATCGACGCGGTTGGTTAGGAGGAACCATGCTGCTCATGGGCCATCATGAGGACGACGGCTGGCTGCTGTCTACCTTCAACCTGACTTTCCGGGCCTCATGGGAAATGATGCTACAAGGGGTTTATGAAGCCTGGCATTACTTCGCTAATGTTGAAATCCTGGTTGACCGTAAGCCGATTGAAATTAAAACCCCTGAAGACATTCTGAAGATCCCTGAAAACTGGAATATTACAATTCGTGGATTGCTAATGGTGGCTAGGACTAATGTAGAAATTATTTTCTACACCCAAGTCCACTTCATTAACGTCCGTGTTGAGTGCAACAATGAAGAACTAAAAAACCTGGACTACGAGCACTACAACAAATTCATTGGCAAATTCATTGACAATATGGAAATCGCCATGAATATGCCCGAGGAACAACTCAAAGCTGGCAGGTAGGTTGCGCTGCATAGTAGCTGGTCAGAAGCCTGTGGGCTGAACCAAGAGCGGATAGGGAACTGTAATGATTTTGATTCGTGAAAAAGAAGAAAAGGGCTGGGTTCACGCCAACTATCGGCTCACCCGCCCGGTTTCGTGGCAGCAGCAGCTAAAAGCGGTGCACGGGGTTTACGACTATTTCAAAAAAACCGAGATCCTAGTGGACGGGTTGCCAACCCAGATTAGTCAACCGGAAGAAATATTACAGATCCCTGAGGCTAAAGCTATTTCTATCCGGGGTGTGCTAACAATTATTGACGTGCCCGTGGTGGTAACCTTCTACAACCAGGCCGACTACGTAAATGCTATGGTTGCCTGCGCAAACGAAGAATTCCAAAACACTAACTACGAAAAGTTCAACAAATCAATGAGTCAAATCATGGATAGCCTTGAACTAATGATGTACATACCCACAGCTAACCAGAACTGATAGGCTGCCTAGAACCCCAAAAGCCTGCGGTAAATTTGCAAATCTTCGTCACCAAAGACGTTGAAGACAACATCCATCTGCGCTTGGGTTGCCTCCAACCAGCGCTGCACAGTGCCAACCGCAACCTTTGCCGCAGGCTCCTTGGGGTAGCCAAACACGCCGGTGCTGATGCAGCAAAAAGCCAGCGACTTCAAACCGTTTTCCTGCGCCATATCTAGACACTGTAAATAGCTGCTCATCAGCTTATATTTCCCAATGTCTGGCAGTGCCGGGTTATAGATTGGCCCAACCGTGTGAAGCACATGCTTAGCCGGTAAGTTACAGCCGCCAGTGATTTTGGCGTGCCCAGTGGGTTCCTCATGACCCTGAGCCTGCATCAGCTGCGCGCATTCAAGACGCAACTGCACGCCAGCAAAAGTATGGATAGCGTTGTCAATACAAAAATGTCCCGGCTGCCAGCACCCCAGCATCTGACTGTTGGCAGCATTAACAATGCCGTCAACTTTCAGGCGGGTAATGTCGCCCTGCCACAGACGAATCCGAGGATTAAGCGGGCTGACGGCGGCGTCGTCGAGACTAGAAATACCGCCTTCCGCCAGCAAACCAGACAGCAACTCATCCTGCTTTTCCAGCCAAAAAGGAGAGATAGGCGCAGGCTGACGGGTGTTAACCAAGGCGCGGAAATGCTGCCACAGCTCATCAAAGCCCTGCACCTGGGGGAAAGCAAAATTACGCTCCGCACACAGCTGCGCCACCAGCTCAGATAACAGCGCCTCCTTTTTACTTTCCAGCATTACCTGCCTCCCTTGATTCCTTTAACGCCTGCGTTAGGGCCTGGTGAATATCTCCATCTATAAGAATAGAGCGTTCACTGATCTCAATCGGGGCTTGCGCCTGCCCAAAATTAATGCAGGCGTAAGTTGCCAGCGGATTGGCGTAAGTGCGCTGCCAGAAGGGGTATTTAATGATGCCGGGAGTGTTGGCGCCAACCCCCAGCTCCAGATAAATTACCTTGTCAGCGCGGTGAGCGGCCATGAAATCCTGGTAATGCTGAGCCGCCTGATGCCAGCCGGCGTCCTCAACGAAAGTGTGATCGGCGCGCAGATTCATACTCATAGGCTCACCACACCTGGGGCAATGCGGCACCAGCTCGCTGGAAACACGCATGTCACGCTGGGTTTCAACCATGATCTTCACGGTCTCATAGTTGTCGTAAGTATCGGCGTGACACGGCTGGGAGCACTGCCACAGGCCATAATCACCCTGCGTGTAAAACAGGCGTTCTTTAGGGAAACCGGCCAGTTGAAACTGGTGATCCACATTTGTGGTGAGCACAAAGAAATCTTTGCCCGCTAACAGCTGAGCCAGCTTGGCGTAAGTGTCCTTGGGGGCTGGGACGTAGCGGTTGTACCAGATGTGCCGGCTCCAGTAAGCCCACTGCTCCTCCAAGGTTTTGAAAGGATAAAAGCCGGCCGAGTACATGTCGGAAAACCCGTAGGCCTCAATGAAATCCGCGAAATACTTCTGGAAGCGCTCGCCGGAGTAGGTAAAGCCCGCCGAGGTGGAAAGGCCTGCCCCGGCTCCAACTACGACGGCGTCTGCACCGGTGAGCGCTTCCAGAAGGCGTGAGGTTTTAGTCATGGTCTTTACTTGCGGACAGCGCTTACTTGCGGACAACGCTGATGCGCTGGCCTACGTGGTTACCGGACTCGATTTCGTCGAGCATGGCCACAGCGAAGTCGGCGTAAGAGATGATGGATTCTCCACGCTCGTTCACGGTCAGCTCTTCGCCGCCCAGGACGTACTCACCGGTGCGCTCGCCCTCAACCTGGAAGTCGCAAGCGGGGGAAATGTAGGTCCAGCGGACGTCGTCGCGCTTACGTAGCTCAGTCAGAGCAGCGCCCATCGCAAGAGCGAGCGGCTTGAAGGCCTCGGGGAAGTCAGGGGCCTGCGCAACGGTCAGGCTGTGCTCGGGGTTCAGGTAGAGGCTGCCGGCCCCACCCACAACTAGCAGGCGAGTGTCGCTGCCAGAGAGGATGTCGCTCAGGTGAGCCAGAGTAGTTGAGTGCTGGGGTAGGGTTTCCGGGGTCCAGGCGCCGAAAGCGTCAACAACTGCGTCAAATCCCTCCAGGTCCTGAGCGGTGAGCTCCATGATGTCCTTGATGACGGCCTTCTTGGCGGGAGTCCTGTTTTCAGAGCGGACAAAAACGGTCACGTCGTGGCCACGCTCTAGAGCTTCCTTGACGATGAGCTGACCGGAGTGCCCGTTTGCTGCGACGACTGCAATTGACTTAGCCATGAGTTTTCCTTTGGGTAGATGAGTGAGTAAATCGCTCTGTGTTCCTTACGAGCAACAGCGTAGAATCAATACATAACTTTAGGAAGTAGGCACTATTTTGTGCTATAGGTACCTAAAAGTAACTATTGGCGTGACCTGCTGATATATAAGGAGAAATGGTGGGGTTGAAGCTAGAAGAATTGCCGGCCTGCCCGGTAGAGACAACATTGACCCTGATCGGTAACAAGTGGCAGGTGCTGATCCTGCGCGATCTGGGCAATAAGGGGACCTTGCGTTTCAAAGAGCTACAGCGTTCAATCGGTAAAATTTCCCAAAAGGTGCTCACCACAAATCTGCGCGCCATGGAAGAGGCGGGGATTGTGCATCGCGAAGTATTCGCGCAGGTGCCGCCGCGAGTGGAGTACTCCCTCACGGAGCTAGGTCAAAGCCTCCAACCGGTGCTGCAGGCAATGAGCCAGTGGGGTGAAAACTATAAGAAGAGCCTGCGCGATAGTTAGTTAATGTGCTTACCTGCCGGGGCGCCGTCGTGCTTACTTGCTGGGGCTAGACGCCGTCGCCGTCGGGGCTGACAGGCGGAAAGTGACAGGCGGAAAGTAGAGATCCGGGGAGGCTTGCGGGCCGGTGAATAGGTCATCTGCGATCTTGCTGATCGTGTCGCGCAGCTCCAAATGCTCCAGATAACGCTGCGGAATCCCGGCCAGGCCTAGGTGTGCGCCGACGATATTGCCAGCAATAGCCCCCGTGGAATCGCTGTCGCCACCATGGTTGACCGCCGAGGTGATGGCCCCTGCAAAATCATCCTCGTGGCGCAGCGAGCACAACAAACCAATGGCCAGGGCCTCCTCAGCCACCCAGCCCTCGCCCAGGGCGTGAATTGCCTCCAAATCAGGAATGTCGCTGTCCGCCAGGCGCAGCGTGTAACGCAGCAGCTCCTGCAACTGGCCAAGATAATGCGCGTTGGGGAAAGCTTCAGGCAAAGTGTTCAACGCCTGCGTGGCAGCCTCTCGCACTGAGCTAGCCTCGTCGCGGGACAGGAGGCTGACAATATGGGCAAACACCCCGGCCGGCATCCAGCCCAGCTCATGGCAGTGGGTTAGCTCAGCTAATTGCGCGCCTAGGCGTTGCAGCTCGACGCCGGAAAAGCTCGGGCAAGTGTTGATTAGCCCCACCGGCGCCATGCGCATAATCCCGCCGCAACCCTTGGAATTATTTACAGCTTTGGCGCCGTTAGACATGGCCTCACAAGCATTCATGCAGGTTACGCCCGGTGCGCGCGAGGCAAAAAGCTCAGGCAGGCTGGAAATCCAGGCTTTGGGTTCAGCTAGCGGGTAGGGGCTGACCTGCGTATACATCCACTCCACATAGAACTGGGCCATTTGGGCCGGGGCGTAAGCGGTAAGCGCAGCGGGGGATGGCAGGGTGGCGGGTGCCGGGGCAGGGGCACCGCCAGCGGCGTGGGTGTCGCTGGAGACGGGGGCGCTGCTGGAAGCCTGGGAGCCGCCAGAGGCCTGAGTTGAGAGCGCAGCCAGCGAGCATAGCAGGCTGTTGGCGGTGTACAAAGTCATCTGCGTGTCGTCAGAAAACGGCGCCAAGCCGCGCTCATCTAGCTGGTAATCGCGGATTCCGCGCGAACCATAATGCGCAGCAATCGTCTCCTCGCGGTCAAACTCGATCGCATAACCCAGCGCGTCACCGGCAGCCCCGCCCAGCAGGCAGCCACGATACTTGTCGATGTTTCCCATTTGCGTGTTCCCTTTCAAATGTCCTGGTTGGCGAGCCTTGACCTGGTGGTGAGCGTTGGCTGGTTAGCGAGCGTTGGCTGGTTGGCGATTTTGTCCTGGCGGCGGCCCGACTACCAGCCGCGCAAAATAGCTTCCAAGCCGCGCTCAAACTGGGCGCTAAAATCCCATTTTCCGGCTAAAACTTCGCCGATCAGCGGTTGCAAGGCGGCTGCGTCAGCCGGGTCAAGCATGGCGCTGACAGCCATGAGGTCTTCTGCGCCAGCGACGACGGCGTCGTCGGCCCCTTCAGAGGTGGCGGCTGGGGTGGTGACAGTGTCTGCGGAGCTGGCACCCGCTGGTGCTGCGGTTTTGGTGGCGGGCTCAGCCGCGCCTGAGGGGGCGGCTGGGGCGGCGCTGCCTGGCTTGGCGACGGCGTCGTCGCTTGTTCCAGCAGGCGGCACTACCTCGGCGGCAACGAAACCAGTGGTGTACACCGAAACCGACGTGATCAGCGCCAACGTGTCCGTAGTGGGCGTAAAACCACTGCGGGCCAGCGAAGCAAGCACTCCGGCCAGCAGGGAAAGCTGCTCAGGTGTGGAAATCGGGTGGGTCATCAGCAAAATGACCGTGTTGGGGTGATCCTGCAAAGTGGCGCGCAGGCAGTTCGCATACTGGCGAATATATTCCTGCGCCTGCAAGGCCTGGTCAGGGGGCGTTTGTGGGGTGGTAATCGGGATTGAGTCAGGCTCGGTATCAGGGCTTGGATCTGGCCTGGCAGGGGCTGAAACAGCAGAGGCGCCTGGTGCGGCGTCGTCGTGAACGCCGTCGGCCCCTTGAACCAGAGCCAAAAAACGCTCGTAAGTTAGCCGCCAAAGCTGCTCGCAAATACCCTCCAGCAGGGCCGCCTTATCAGGAAAATGGCGATAAAACGCGGCCTGCGAAACCCCCAAGCGCTTGCCCAGGCTCCGCAGCGACAGGGCAGAAAGTCCGGCGTCGTCAACCAACTCCAGCGCGGCTGACAAAATAATGTCGCGTGTAAGCGCACGAGATTTCGACGACGCCATAGACTCTCCGCTCAAATGCTGGGGTTACTCCTGCCTATAACGAAACTGTACCAAGGCGAGGGCCGCGATCGCCGCGAAAAATCCCCACAAAACCGCCAAGCTGGGCCAAATATCGGCAAAACCCTGCCCATCCAAACTCACCTTGTGGATCGCGTCGATCGCCCAATAAGCAGGCGAAACGCGTGCGGCATCCTGAGCCCAATCAGGAAAAGACGAAACCGTGCAAAACGCCCCGCCAATACCGGCCGCCAGCATCCCCACAATGTTAGACAGTGACAAGGCCGTGTCCCGGCTGTGTGTCCACAGCGCAATGGCCACGCCCAACGCCGCCAGTACCGCCGAAAAACTGAGCAAAGTTGCCACCAACGCCAGCAGCGAACCTTTGGGATCAAAGCCGAAAATAATTGCTCCCAGGGACAAAACCACCAGTATCTGCGCGCTTTGAATTATGTAAGCCACCAGCGCCTTGCCCGTCAGCACCGTGGGGCGCGACAGCGGCGAGGCCTCCAGGCGCTGCCAGGTGCCCCAACTGCGCTCATTAAAAAACGAGTCAATAATGTTTTGCACAGCCAGGAACGAAAACAGCACCGCGATTGACGGCACTGCCTGCTCGGCCCCGGAAACGCCCCGGTAGCCGTCGGTTAACAGCATCGCCTTAAAAGCAGGCATCATGAACGGGATCAGCACCAGCGGAATCACCGTCAAAACCAGCGTGGGCGCCGGGTCGCGCAGCTGCAGGCGCAGGTTCAGGCCCGCAACGGCGCTTAGTTGTTTGAGTTGCTTAAGCGGCTTCATTTTCGTTCTCCTTTACGTCGCTCTCCTTGAGGATCTGCAGGTAGGCGCTGTGTAGATCGGCTTGAGGTACGTGCACCTGCACGGGAACCTGACCGTAGGTGGCCACGATCTGCTCCAGCGAGCCCTGGGCTACCAGGCGGCCCTGGTTTAAAACGGCGACGTCGGCCCCCAGCTCCTCAAATTCGGCCAGGTAGTGTGAGGTGTAGACGACGGCGGCGCCCTCTGCCGCCAAGTGCCTGACAGTGTCTAGAATCTGACTGCGTGCTTCCACGTCAGCGCCAACGGTTGGCTCATCCATGAAAATCAGTTTCGGGCGATGCATGATAGCCATGCCCGCGTGTAGGCGACGCTGCTGGCCGCCTGACAGGTGCTTGGCGCTTTGATTGGCTTTTCCTGTCAGGCCCAGCATTTCCATAACTTCTTCGCTGCGTGCCTTGGCGGCGCGGTGGCCCAGCCCGTGCAGGCGGCCGAAATAGCCAAGGTTTTGCGCGACGGTTAGATCTGGGTAAATGCCCAGTTCTTGCGGGGCGTAGCCGATTAGCTCGCCAACATTGTTTTGGGTGGGGTCGACGCCGCAGATGGCCACGCTTCCCGAATTGGCGCGGCGCAGTGAGCATGCGATGGTGATAAAGGTTGATTTTCCAGCGCCGTTGCGGCCCAGTAGACCCAAGATTTGGCCTGGCTCTACGCGCAGGCTGACCCCACGCAAGACCTGGTTGGATCCGTAAGTTTTGTGAATGTCGCGAGCCAGTAAGGCTGGCGGTGTGGTGTTCACTGTTTCCTCCAGTTGGTTAACACTGTTAACTTTGGCGCCGGGAAGTAGGTTAACAGTGTTAACTTAGGGGCGCAAGAGGGTTTTACAGAACAAAACTTAGGGGCCTTGCGCAAGCAAAAGCCCTGGTTTGGCCTCCCAGTGGAAGGCCAAACCAGGGCCGGTTTGTGTTGTGTTGCGTTAGAGACTAGTCCGCGTATTCATGCCAGATTTGGCGCATGGGTACGCCCTTATCGAAGGTGCGGGTAGAGCCATCTTGGAAAGTGACCTCAACCTTTTCGTCCTCGTCGCCATCGCCATCGCCATCGCCGTCGTTGTCGTCGTCGTCAGGGGCGCAAACCCAATCCACCCACTCAATCGCGGGGGACAGAGTGCCGTCGTCGCCAACAATGCGGTAGCCCTCGCCCAAAAATTCAGACATGACGGCTTCGATCTTGTCAGCTTGCATGGCTGCTCCTTGCTGGTCTCACTAGTTTTCGCGGGTGTATCGCTGGGATGTGCAGGTGGTGGGGGCGACGCCGGCAACGCTAAGCCTGAGCAACGCTGCGCCCGGGTTACGTCGCCAATGCGGTACCCAGAGACGACGCTGGCACCGGGGCGGGCGCCGTCGTCCTTAATAAACAGTGTATCGGGGCGCCTTGACGTGTACCGGTGCGCGCGAATTAAAACGGGTCTAGGGTGGAAATATGACTCCCGAGATTACCGATCCTCAGTTCCAAGCAATCGCCAAAGCCATTGCGGCAGACCCGGCCAACGCCGAGTACACCAAGCGCGGGGTGGGGCCGCTGTTCTACGCCGGGCCCGAATGCAAAATCATGATCGTGGGGCAGGCCCCCGGACGCGTCGCGGAAGAAAGCGGCATTGTCTGGAATGACCGCAGCGGCGACCGCCTGCGCGAATGGATGGGCATTGACCGCGAAACCTTCTACAACTCGGGCAAACTGGCCATTGTCCCCATGGATTTCTACTTCCCCGGCACCGGCAAAAGCGGGGACCTGCCGCCGCGTAAGGAATTCGCTGAAAAATGGCACCCGCGCCTGCTGGAGCTCATGCCCGACCTGGAGCTAACCATCCTGGTGGGAAGCTACGCCACCAAGCGCTACCTGCACCTGAAGTCTTCCACCTCGCTGACCCAGGTGGTGCGCAACTATCGCGACTATCTGCCCACGTACTTCCCGCTGGTGCACCCCTCGCCGCGCAACCAGATTTGGATGAAGAAAAACCCCTGGTTCGACGAAGAAGTATTGCCCCAGCTCAAGGCGCGCGTGGGGGAGTTGCTTTAGAAGGGCTTAGTGAGGCGGCGTTTAAAGCGAGGAGGCGCTTAAAGAGGTGGGCGCTTGGCGAGGTGGCGTTTAGTGAGGGGGCGTGGGGGTAGCTGACGACGTCGTGCTATCTGCAACAACCCAAACGTAAGCTGCTGGTGGGTGGCGGGCTGATTGGCTTAAATACTAGGAAAAGTGACCGTTAGGTGAAACGAAAAAGTTGAATTCGTTTCATGCAAGATGTATAATTTTTGCATCTTGTTAGAAGCGTTGGAGGTGGCAATGCTGCGGGTCCTTCACCTGGAAAACTGGAAATCGTTCCATGAGCCAGTTGATTTCACGATGATTGCCGGCAAGGAAAGCCGTCACAGCGACACGCTTTTCCGTGACGGTAAAGCGCGGATTTTGCCTACCGCTGCCATCTATGGAGCTAATGCTGCTGGTAAATCTGCTCTGCTTGATGCAGCGCAGCAGCTCAAGACGTTAGTGTTTGAGCCTCGTGCGCGAGGTTGGCGTATTCCCTATGAGCCCCACAAGCTTTATGGTGTGGGGGAGCCTACCGTGCTCGGCGTCGAGATTGTTCTTAATGTTCCTGATTCAACCTCTAAAAGGGATGCGATTGTCTATTACGAAGTGTCCTACACTGCTGAGAAGGTTGTATCGGAATCTCTTTATCGCTTGCGCTCTGTTGATGAGGAGGCAGTCTTTACTCGCGATGAACAGGGCGTGGAGCTGTACGGGGATCTTGAAGACAATGAGTTTGTAAAAGCTCTGGCATTAACTGTCCAGACAAACCGGCTGCTGCTGGAAACACTAGCTAATAGCGAGCAGAAAAACATTGGGCTTATCGCTGAAGTCATTGAATGGTTTGCTTCTCTGAACGTGATCCGTCGGGGCACGTCATTTGTAATGATGTCGCAAGGGATTGCGAAATATGACACCTTTCGTCAGCAGATGGTCTCTGGATTATCGACGGCGGACACAGGTATTTGCGATGTTTTGTTCGATCCCGTTGAGCGTGAGAAAGTGCCGATGCCTGATGAGATGCTGTCGCGCTTTGAGTCTCAGCTTGTTGACGACAAAGAAGCCTTCTTGGCCAATAACATTAGCGAGGGGGCGGTTTTCCGTATGCGTCTTAAGGAAAACGGGGAAGTGTCCTACGAACGGCTTGTAACCAAGCATAAAGACGGCGACGAACAGTTTAAGTTACCTCTTGATCAGGAGTCAGACGGTACTATCCGCTACCTAAATCTGCTTTCTATCCTTTATCGGACAGGGCAGCAAAATAACCGTGGAGTGTACCTAATTGATGAGTTGGAAGATTCTCTGCATCCAAAACTTACGGAAGAGCTATTACGACGTTTCTTGAATTCAACAGGAAACGATCAGCGTCAACAATTGATATTCACTACTCATGAAGTTCACCTGCTTCACTGTGACATGCTACGCAGGGATGAGATTTGGCTTGTTGAAAAGCATGGCCACAACTCTGAGCTTGTTCGCCTGACAGATTTCTCTGCTGAAGGCGTTCGAGACGGAATGGATCTGCAAAAGGCTTATATGTCTGGCCGCCTTGGCGGCGTCCCACGTCTCTAAGGGCTCATCGAGGCAACTGATAGAGCGGTAAGCTGTGCGCGTCAAAGACGCTCAAGTCTGGATAGCGGCGCGGATGCGTGGAATTCGTCCCAATGGACAGATTTACCAGAACTAATCGATTGGCTCGACGAGCTGGATCCTAAAGAGAAAAAACGCTGATATGGATGATTTGCGTATTATGCCCGGCCCGGGCTGCCCGCATGGGTTGGTTGTTCCCGCTGGCGAGCTAGTGGAGCGTTTCTCTCACGCTTCAGGCCCCGGTGGTCAGGGAGTCAACACCGCAGATTCGCGCGTGCAGCTCAGTCTTGACCTGGCCACAACCACCGCCCTAGACGATGTCCAGCGCCAGCGAGCCCTGACTCACCTGGGAGAACGCCTCAATGGCAGCGTCCTAACCGTTGCCGCCGCTGAACACCGCTCCCAGCGCCGCAACCGCGTGGCCGCGCGTGAAAGACTAGCCGCAGTTCTGCGCGCCTCACTAGCCCCGCCCCGACTGCGCCGTCCCACCAAGCCCAGCCGCGCGGCCAAAATGCGCCGCCTAGCAGACAAAAAGAAACGTTCCGAGCTCAAAGCGGGGCGCCGTCGTCCTGGCATGGAGTAAGCAGACTAGGCGAACAAGGCAGGGCGTCCCTAACGGGCCTGGATTCATCGTCTGATCCCAGCATTACAATAAAGAACACCCCTACAGCGTGCTGGGCTGGCTCGCACCCAACCAATACGCACGCCAAAGGGCACAACAACCAGAAAGGAGTCGCTGATGCCAGCAAAACCCCAAATCATCGCCGACCCCCAGACTAACCGTGGGACCGCCTTCACTGTCGAAGAGCGCAAGCGCTTTGGGCTGATGGGTCGTCTTCCCGCAGCTGTTGAAACGCTCGAACAACAGGCCGCACGCGCCTACAAGCAGGTGTGTCGGCTCGACGATGACCTCGACAAGTACATCTACCTCGAACAGTTGCACGACCGCAATGAGACGCTGTACTACAAGGTGATCATCGACCACATCGCCGAACTTCTACCCATTATCTACGATCCGACCATCGGCGAGGCCATCAAGAAGTGGTCCGCAGACTACCGCCGCTCGCGCGCCGTCTACCTGTCTGTGGATCGAGTCGAGGATGTGCGGCCCACGTTTGAAGGCCTTGGCCTCGGCCCCGATGACGTCGACCTCCTGGTTGTCTCCGACGCCGAACAGATCCTCGGCATCGGCGACTGGGGCGTCAACGGCACCGATATCTCCGTCGGCAAGCTCGCCGTCTACACAGCCGCAGCCGGTATTGACCCCTCGCGCGTCATCGCGGTCAACCTCGACGTCGGCACCGACAACGAGGAACTGCTCAACGACCCCGATTACCTCGGCAACCGCCATGGTCGCGTGCGTGGAGAACGTTACGACGCCCTCGTCAATGAGTACTTGAGCGTCACATCCGAGCTGTACCCTCGCGCACTCCTGCACTTCGAAGACTTCGGCGCCTCGAACGCACGCCGCATCCTGGTTAACAACCGGGATAAGTACCGCATCTTCAACGACGACATGCAGGGCACCGGAGCAATCGTCATCTCCGCTGTCATCGCGGGCATGAAGACCAACGGCACGACCTTCGCGGACCAGCGCCTCCTTGTCTACGGCGCGGGCACCGCAGGAACCGGCATGGCCGACCAGATTCACGCGGGCATGGTGCGCGCGGGACTGACCCCCGAGCAGGCGAAGGATCGCATCTGGCTGATTGACCGAGCCGGACTGGTGACCGACGACATGGAGGGGCTGCCCGATTACCAGGCTGCCTACGCGCGCAGCGCCTCCGAGGTCGCCGACTGGGAGCGCAAGGATGGCGCGATCGGCCTGCTGGAGACCGTGCGCCGCGTTCACCCGACGATCCTGATCGGAACGTCGACGGATCACGGTGCCTTTACGCAGGATGTCATCGAGTCTTTGAGCGAGGGGTGCGAGCGGCCCATCGTCCTGCCTCTGTCGAATCCGACGGAGAAGATTGAGGCTATGCCGCAGGACATCATCGCCTGGTCCAAGGGGCAGGCACTGGTGGCCACGGGCATTCCGATTCTTCCCTTCGACTATGAGGGGACGACTTTCCACATTGGGCAGGGCAACAACTCGTTGCTGTACCCGGGCCTGGGGCTTGGAACGATCGTGTCCGGTGCCCCTCACGTGACCGATGCGATGATTCTGGCCGCTGCCGAGGCCGTGGCCAGTCAGGTGACGTCACACGAACTGGGTGCGTCCCTCCTGCCGCCGGTGGATCACTTGCGTGCGTCGTCGGCGACTGTCGCGGTTGCCGTCGTCCGTCAGGCTATCGCAGATGGCCAGTGCGACATGGATCCGGGTGACGTCGTCGAGGCCGTTCGCCGCGCCATGTGGCAGCCGGTCTACCAGGACCTAGAGAGCTGAATTGTGAGAGCAGGGCCGCGCCGGTTGCCGAGGGGTAGTAGGCGCGGCCTGCTGTTAGCTGAAACGTATTCACGGTTAGGCTTGTTACTCACTGGTGTGACTCCGCTAAGCGGAGTATTACAACGGCTCTGAGCTGCGCCATGATGCCGACAGCTTGGCTGAGCAAATTGCGGCTATTCACGACGACGCCGTCGCCTATGCCCAAGCCGAACTGCCTGTTGATGAGGCCCTAGTTGATGAGGCAATCATCGAGGCGGCAGCTGCTGAGCCTGAGGCTGGGAAAGCTGAAACTTAGACGAAGGTTGTAGCAGTAGAAACCAAGGCGGCGTCATCCTAGGAAGTCACAGCAAGAAGAGCCCCTGCGGGGCTGACGTCGGTGTAGGAAGTAGCAGGAATAAGGGCCTGGCGGGGGTCGCCAAAGGAAATGCCTCACAAATACTGAGATTTCGTCCCTTCCCTATAAAACCCCATGGAAAAATTATAGGGAAGGGATGATTTTGCCTGTGACGTCGTCCGCCCCTGCCAACTGCGGGGACCTACTAGAGCCGAAACCGAAGTGACAAATGGACTTTTATACCCTTGATTACATCATCTCGCAGCAGTCGACTGACTGGACCATGCGAGTGATTTCGATCCTGGCGCTACTACTAGTGTGCCTGGTTTTCAGCGTGCTTTACATGCGCGACAGGATGCGCACCCGCTGGCGGGATCTGGGTGTAGGTACCCTGATTCTTTCGCTGGTGCTGGTGGGGATTCAGACCGAGCAATATCTAGACCTGAGTGACCAAGCGGCCCAGTCAAAGCAGTTAGTGCTTTTCGTTAAGGGCGTTGCCCAGGATCAAAAAATCTCCACAGACGAAGTACTGGTAAATTCAACCAGTCTAAAAGACGGCATTATTGTGCGTTTTAAAGACGAGAATTACCGCGTTCACCTGAACGAAGACAACAACTCCTACACGCTTGAGCGTACGCACATTATTGACCACAACGTTTATGTGGATGGGAAGCACTGACATGGATTTCTATACGCTAACCGCAATTAAGTTTGTGCTTGGTATCCTCGTAATGATTATTCAGATTAACATTATGGGGAAATATGAGTTTTCGGTAAATACTCCGCTTAACCAGGGTCAGAACTTTGTGCTGGGTGGAATTATCGGCGGCGTCATTTACAACTCTTCAGTCTCCGTGCTGCAATTCCTGATCCTTGCGCTTATCTGGTCGCTTGTGGTGATCTCGGCAAAGCTACTGATAAGCAGTAACAAGACCTTTAGGCGGGCTATCTCAAGCCAGCCGGAAGTCATCATTTACGACGGCGAACTGAAAGTCGCCAATTGCGCCAGGGTTGGTTTGCGTGCCGAGCAGGTAAGCCGTTGCCTGCGTGAGGAGAACATCTCCAGCATTCGCGATGTGAAGGTTGGCATTATGGAGGCAAACGGTAATCTGATCATCCGTCAGCGTGGTGCACAAAGCAAGATTCCGCTGCTGCCGATCATTAGCGATGGCCAGATCATCAGCCTTGGTCTAGCGCTTGCCAACAAAGACAAGGCATGGGTGAAGCAGCAGCTCAAGGAGCAGGGCTACAGCTCGGCAAAGCACATTTACCTTGGGGAACTTGTAGACGGCAAGCTTGAGGTTGTGCCCTACAAGTAATTAGTTGTGCTTACAAGTAAACACAGGCACAGCAGTCACAGCAGACAAATACAGACTGTGCACAAATACAGGCTGTGCACAAATACAGACAAAATCATCCCTTCCCTATAAAAATTCCATGGGGTTTTATAGGGAAGGGATGAAATGTCAGTATCTGCAGACGCAGTGCACAACATGTAGGCTCCGTGCCGGCGTCGTGCAGATACCATGCAGGCACCGCGATGTGTGTTTGTAGCACGGTGCTAGGCGGCGCTGGCTGGCTACGTAAATGCGTTTAGCTAGCCAGGGCTGTGGCTTGCCTGGTTGACTCTAGCTATTGCTAGCCAGTACTGAACTGGGGCGTCAAAAGTTAAGTTGACTACCAGACTAGATCATTTTAGTTGGCTAACTGCTGCGTTAAGCAGTAGGGTTGCTTAGCTATCTATTCCTTATATTTCCCTACATTTGTCGGCACGAACTCTCCCCAAGAGCCTGCAGCACCTTTAACAATTGGTTTAAGCACGGTTTCGTAAGGATTGTATACGGTCTGAGGACCATTATCGCACCGCTTTGCGGCATATTTAATATTAGCTTCATATAGTTCCCTTTCTGTGTCTTTTAAGGTTTCTTTACCGATTTTCTTTAACGTATCTTTTAGTGTGTGTGATAATACACCTTGCCGCAGTTCGTATGCATGCAATGTTTCTTTTGTAGTCCCTTCGCAAACTAATTTAGCTGTGTTATTGATTGGGGTGGTGGCAGCTTGTTTGATTTCTCCGCTAACTGCTTGTGTTGCAATGGTGGAAGTTTCAGATAGCTTTGCTAAAGTGCCACCTGCACCTGCAATTGACACAGCGTCAAAGGCAGTTTCAACCCCAAACTCGGCCCAACCAATATCGCCGTCGTATAGTTTCATGCCGTTTGAGGCAATATCAGTTGATGCTGAAGCAATTGTTAACACTTGCCCAGCCGTGAACAGGCCAGCAGCCAGTGGTGCGCCAACACCAGTCACGGCTAGCACTCCGGCAACGATAGTGCAGACTGCAGCCGCCTTTCCAGTGAAATCGCTGATGTCATGCAGCTTTTCTTTGAGCGGCTTATTCCACCAGTCAGCAATGCTGTCCCCGGCCTTTTCCCACCAATGCTTGGCCTTTTCAGCTGCGGGATCATTGTTCGCCGGCTGCGGGTTGGAAAGCCCGCTTTGAAGCGCCGAGCTGGCTCCCGCGATCGAGGATGCCTGCTCCTGCTCATCCGCGTTGCGGTTTAGCGTGGCGGCGGCGTCGGAAAGCTGGGTCGCCGCGTTGTTGAGCTGACCCATGAGGTGACCGTGCCAGTCGGCCTTGAAGCTGTCGGCGTCTTCACCCACCCAGCCGCTGGAATTTAGCCGCGAATTGATCGTAGGAATTACGTCGCCGGTCAGTTTCGACGAGTTATCCGTAAACATTTGCGCCAGTTGACGTAGGGCTTCTACGTCTGCGCCCACTGTGGTCATGGGGCTACCCTCCCTGTGGCGGGGCCCGGCGTCGTCGCAATGCGCCCGGGCCAAGTGACATTAACTGCCTACAGGGTATTTACGCTGGCGGCGGCGCGGGTATGGGGATTAAGCCCCGCGTGGGTGGTGAGTGTGGCGGTTACGTGGTAAATGTGCAGGTTTTGGGGCCGACGACGGCGCTCGGCTGGGTGGGGGCAGCATTTGTGTTGCTGGTGCCTGGGTCTTCTACAAAACTGAACCGGCACCTGGGTTCACAAAAACTGAAATATCGTCCGTTCCCTATAAAAATACACGTATTTTTTATAGGGAACGGACGATTTTGCCTGTGTTTGTCTATGCCTGTATTTGCCTGTGTTGTGCCTGCACCTGCCTGTGTATTGGCAGTGCTTGTCTGTCAGGTGTGGGACTTGTTGCGGTTGGCGAAGAATGCCGACACGATCAAGACCAGGCCAATCGTGCCCAGGGTGCTAGCCCCTACCGCCGTCCAGGAGAAGTGCACTCCCATGGCCAGTGCCCCCAAAATTGCGGCTGCGGCCAACATGATCAGGGAAGCAATCAGGGTGGACACGCGCGGACGCTTTAGCTCGGCAGGCTCTTTGCTGCTCTGGCCACGCCAAACAGCATCTTCCTTAGTGGACTCGGAGGAGCCGGTGGAGTAAGCCTCGGTGGAGCTATACGCGCCAGTGGAGTTGTAAGCGGCTGAGCTGGCCGAAGTGGCGCTCGCGCTGGCTGCCGTGGTGCCGGCCCCCGTCTCGCTGGCTCCCGTGGCGCTGGCCGCCCCGTAAGCCCCGTATGTCCCCGTCTCACTAGCTCCCGTCGCGCTGGCGGCGCTGGTGGTGGACAGCGGGCTGGCAGGCTCATCGTAGGAACTGTAGCCTCCGCTGAAGTTGTAGGAGTCAGAGGGGCTGGCTGCCCCGTATGTTCCAGCCCCATAGGAGTCAGCGGAACCATTGGAACTGTTAGATCCGTAGGGGGCACCGGAGCTATCGGGGTTTAGGTAACTGCTGTTGATGCTCATTTGCTTGTTTCCTTAGTTGCTGGTGGGAGCCGACTCGATGGTGCGCACCTGGCCTACAGCCTGGCCCACCTTGACCGTGATGGTGCCCTTTGAACTGCCTGCATTTGCGCCCTGCACACTAGCTGGCGAAGAGAAGATCAGCTTGCTGGCAGAACCTGAAGGCCAACCGTTAACCGTGCTCCTTTCGTAGTAGTACATGGCAAATGGCTGTGAGCTGCCCGAATTGGTGCCATTGTTCGCGCTGCCATTGTTCGCGCCGCTGCCGTTGCTGCCATTGCTCGACGCCGTGGCGCCGGGGCTGGCCACTGCGCTGCCAGGGGTTGCGCTTGCGGTGCCAGAGGGGGTAGCCACTGCTGTACTGGGGCTGGCCACGGCCGTACCAGAGGGGCTGGGGGAGGCGGTCACCCAGTTGCTCGGGGTGGGGGTGCTGGCGTCGTCGTCGAAGTCGTCGGAGTTGTCACCGTCGATAGAGTTGTAGGTGTTGGTGGGCTGTAGGGTGTGCACGACGCCGTTCTCACTGACCTGCCAGGGGGAGTAGGCACTCAGCGTGGCCGCTTCTACACCCTTAGAATGGTCCATCTCAATCCGCACGCTCTGGCCGTAGGCGGTTTTAATAGTCAGCTGGCCAACAAAAGAGTTCACCGTGATGGTGCGGTTTTCGCCGGCCGGAGCCTGGGTCAGGTCAAGGGTTGTTTCGCCCACGAAGTTCGGGATCGAAGGAACCATGTAGTTGTAGTTGGACTTATCTACCCGAACATTTTGCCAATCAATATCCAGCGCGCTTTGCGGTGCCGCCGAAGTGATTGCAGCGATCGGCATGAAACCGAAAATCAGGGAAAACACTGCCATTACGCTGATCCAGCCGCCGTGACGTCCGCGTACTGCGCACACTGCCAGGGCCAGGCCCATCACGCCTGCCGCTAAGGCCGCCGAGATCACCAGGGAGCGCAGGCTCTGCTCAAGCACCATAGGAATTGCGCACATCACCAGCAAACCCAGGGTGATCAGGCTTAACATGCTGCCCGGTCCGGGTGCCCAGTTTTTACGCTGGTAGGGCTGGTAGTTAGGGCGCGGGCCGCCCGCGTTGTAGTTGCCCTGCCAACGCGGAATGGGCTTACCGTTGCTGCCTACGGGCGGGGCGGAAAAAACCTGCTGGCCCTCGCCTCCGTTGTAAGTGCCGTTGGGGCCATAGCTGCCGTTGTAAGTGCCGTTGGGGCCGTGGCCGACGCCGCCGTCGTAGCCTCGGGTTGAGGCGTAAGCCCCGTTTGGGTCGTAGTTTTCTGAGCCGACGCCGTTGTTTCCGTAGCCGCCGTCAGTGCCGCCCCCGTTGCCGCCGTCGGGACCATAGCCAGCGCCGCCGTCGTAACCGCCAGGGCCGTAAGGGTAGCCAGAGTAGTTTTGCGAGTTACGCCGTGAGTTAGCGATGAGCAGCACTGCTACCACAGCGGCGATACCAATAAGGGTGCTATTACCAAAAAAACTGGGTAAGATGGGTAAGAAACCTAGCGAAACGCTTGCCGGGGCGCCACTAAAGAGCGCTAACACAATCGCGCCAGCCAGGCCGCCGGTGAAGTCGCCGTGCAGAGCCTGCTCCACGTGGATGCGCCCATCTTCAACCTCGGGCAGGAAAGCCCAGGCCAGGGAGTAGAGGAAACCGCCAAAACCAAGCAGGGCGGCCACTATAAACAAGATGCGCACCAGGGTCATGTCGATGCCGTAGCGCTGGGAAATCCCCGAGCATACGCCACCAAGCACTCGCGGCTGGGCGCGGTAGAGGTTCATGGCGCGGATCGAGTTAAAGAAGCGGTCCATGCCGCTTTGGCCGTAGGTGCCGGGGTTGCTGTGGTAGCCGGCGCCCTGGAATGCGGGACCGTTCTGGTAGCCGGGGGCCTGGTAGCCGGTGCCCTGGAAAGTCTGGCCCGGGCGGCCCTGCGCGGTGCCGGCCTGGCCGTAAGCGCTCTGGCCGTTTTGCACGTAAGCGTTCTGGCTGCTCTGCGCTGAGCCCTGGACCCCAGAGCTGGTCTGCGCGGAGCCCTGCGCGGAAGTAGAGTCCGCAGCACCCTCGCGCTCGGCGTCGTTGTTAAAGTCTTTGCTGTTCATGCTTCAAGTTTGCAGCTAACCGATGCTTTGGCGATATTGGGGACTACCCTGATATAACCCTGATTAATCCCTACTCACCCCTAATGGCACCCCTTTGCGTGCAACTATATAAACGTGAGTGCCACCCCTAATCAGTCCTCTGACTTGCCGCAGCCTTCCCCAGGGCCGACGTCGTCACTGTCAGGTTCGACGCCACAGTCTGCGGGTTCGACGCCGCTGGCGGGCTCAGCGTCACCTATCCCAGATCCGACGTCGCCACTTATGGGTTCGACGACGTCGCCGCTCGCCCCATCTTCGGCCGCATCTGCCCCTATTGGGGCTCAGGCCGCCGAGCCGGCCCCCGCTGCCGCACAGTCGGACCCTGCTGGCGCCCAGTCAGCCCTCGCAGCGGGCCAGTCTGAGTTAACTGCGGGCCAACCCTGGCACCCCGACTTCACTCCGCCGCCTAGTTGGCGCAGCCCCCGAGGTAGTGGGCGAGGGAACGCCGGTTTGCAAGTAGACGGCGCGCGCAGTCACCATGGTCAGCAAAATTGGCCGTGGGACAGCGTCTACGGGCAGGAAAGCCGCGCGTGGGGGAGTGCTACTCAGGCCGGCCCACAGACGGGCGGTAGGCAGCCGGGAGCCAGCCGTGTGACAGGTGACCAGGGCGCCGGTAGCCGAGCCGGAACTCAAGGCGGTACCCAGGCGGCGTCGTCGCGCCCCCAACTGGTGCGCCTAAACCACAACCCCACCCCACTAGCCGACGGGTACATGCCACCAGCAGCCCTAATGGGCGGGGTGTGCGCGGGCATAGCCACGCACCTGGGTGTAAACGTGTGGCTAGTGCGCGCTATTTTTGTGGGTCTGCTCTTCCTAAACGGGGTCGGCGCGCTGGCATATGCCCTGGCCATAGCCCTAATTCCAGCCGGCAACCCAGCCAGTTCACAGCTAGCCGCCCCCACCCGCCTGGCCACGCAGCTAAACCAGCTACAGAGCAAAGACGGCAGAGATCAGGCCACCACCATATTTAGCGGCGTAGTGCTGCTAGCCCTGGCCGCAATCCTGGTGGCCTGGAGTCGAGGCTGGCTGGAAAGCAACGCCTACCTGCCGCTGCTGATAATCGGTTGCGGCGCTGCCCTGGCCTGGAGCCAAGCCGAAGAAGTAATGCATACCCCGCGTTCAATGGCGGCAATCGCGCGCTTAGCGGCCGGCCTGGCCCTAGCAGTTTTAGGGGTGTTGATTTGGCTCAGCGACCACACCGACATGTCAGGCATGCTGATCGGGGCGTTCGCGGCCCTAGTGATGCTAAGCGTGGTGGCCCTAGTGCTCGCCCCGCTGTGGCTGGGAGTAATCAGGCAACTATCCCAGACCCAAGCCGCCCAGGCACGCGCCTCCGAACGCGCCGACATTGCCGCCCACCTACACGACTCAGTGCTGCAAACCCTCACCCTGCTGCGCGCCCAAGCTGACGATCCCCAGCGCGTGGCCGCCCTGGCACTAAGCCAAGAACGTGAACTGCGCGCCTGGCTTTACGGGGACAACCACCCCACCAACGAAAACCTTCGCAGCGAGGTAGAAAGCGTTTCACGTGAAATTGAGCAGCTTTACGGCGTGCCTGTAGATAGCGTGATTGTGGGAGACACCCCGGCCACCGCCAAAACCCGCGTGCTCACCTCGGCCCTGCGTGAAGCCCTAGCCAACGCGGTACGCCACGGCAAACCCCCAATCAGCCTATATGTGGAGGTCAGCGGCCAAGAAGTGGAAGCCTACGTGCGCGATCACGGCGCCGGCTTTGACCTAGAAACCATAAACCCAGACCGCCACGGGGTGCGCGATTCCATCATCGGCCGGATGCAACGCCACGGCGGCAGCGCCACCATCCGCGCGCGCGAACCTGGCACAGAGGTGTGTCTGCGCCTGGCCTTGCAGTAGTTCTGTAGGAGTTGGCTGGCAGGAGCTGACTTGCAGGAGCTTGCTGGCAGGAGCTGGCAGGAGCTGGCAGGCAGGAGCTGACAGGAGTTGGGTGCAGGAGCTGGCAGGAGCTGGGTGCACTGGCTGCACTGGCTGGCTGCACAAAAACTGACATTTCGTCCGTTGCCTATAAAACCCCATGTATTTTTTATAGGGAAGGGATGATTTTGGGTGTAACAAATACAATTAATTACATGGCTGAACCTCTAAGCGTCCTGCTCGTTGACGACCACGCCCTTATCCGTGCCGGGGTGCGCGCCCAACTAGAGCGCGTACCGCAGCGAATCACCGTAGTGGGCGAGGCCGAGGATGTGCCCGGGGCAATCGCTGCCGTCCACGCCCTAAAACCCGATGTGGTGCTGCTAGACGTGCACCTGCCCGGCGGTAACGGCTCCGGTGGCGCCCAAGTGGTTCGAGACTGCGCGGATATCACTGCCACCCGCTTTTTAGCCCTAAGTGTCTCTGACGCCGCCGACGACGTCGTAAGCGTTATCCGGGCCGGCGCTCGCGGGTATGTCACTAAAGCCATTGCCCCGTCTGACCTGGTGGCAGCCATTGAGCGGGTAGCTAGTGGTGACGCTGCGTTCTCCCCGCGCCTAGCCGGTTTTGTGCTGGATGCGTTCGGCTCCACCCCAGCGCAGGTAGAAGACAGTGAACTGGACTTACTTTCCAACCGTGAACGCGAAGTTATGCGTCTAATTGCGCGCGGCTACACCTATAAAGAGGTAGCCAGTGAACTGTTCATCTCCATTAAAACTGTGGAAACCCACGTCTCTAAAGTACTGCGCAAGTTGCAACTATCTAACCGCTATGAGCTAACCCGCTGGGCTAACGCCCGTAACCTGGTCTAACCCCGCTTGCCAACTGCCTGCCAAAACGCCCGCTTAAAAGTAACCCGGTATGAAACATGGAAAAACAAATTCTTTACCCTAGCGGCCAAGCCGACTTTAGTGCCCGAGTGCCAGCGCTGGTACATCTGGGTTCAGGCCACCTGGTGCTAGTTCATGATCTACGCCCGCGTCCCAAAGGTGAACAGTGGCGCTCCAGCGGCGGCGCGCTGCCTGATGACCTGCCCAACCCTAACTCGGTAGTGGTGCGCCACAGCTACAATCACGGCTCCACCTGGGATGACGCCCAGATCCTGGCGGAGGGGGTCGCGCGCGGTTACAGCCTGGACGGTATCGGCTGCGGCTACTCTGACCCCTCCCTGATCTGGGATGGCAGTAAGCTACACCTATTTATTACAGCCTCACGACTAACTGGCCTGTTTGGGGCCAAGCCGGCCCTGCAAGCCCCAGCTCCGGGTTGGCATGAAACTCCCGCCGCCGCTCTAGCCAAGCAGGGTGATGAGGAGCTAGCCCTGCTCTACGGGGTCAGTCGGGATAATGGTTACACCTGGAGCTGGCGCCAAATCGATATGGCTGCCGCCGCAACAAACGGCAAACGTAGTTGGCGCACCAATTTCAAGGTGGCTCCCTGCGGCTTTAGCGTCTCGGGTCATGGCGTCTGTCTAAATGGCGGCCGCCTGGTACAGCCCCTAGTGCTGCGGGTAGAGGGCAGCAGTGAGGGGGCGCAGCAGTTGCAGGCCTGCTGTCTGCTTAGCGACGACGGCGGCCAAAGCTGGTTCCTGGGCCAACCTTGCCAGCAAACACAGGAAGGACAAACCGGCTCCCTGGCCGGCGGCACTGCCACCAGCGGCGTCGATGAATTTTGCATAGCCCAAGTAAACGCAGATGTCCTGCTGCTTTCCGCTCGTGACGCCGGCTATGGCGGCCAGCGCCTGTCTGCAGTCAGCGTAAACGGGGGAGTTAGCTGGTCTAAGGCTTCGCCCGATCCTGTGGCCGATCCGGGCTGTAACGCGGGCATGGTTAGCGTGCGCGCCAGTGAATTTGGGTTAGTGATTGTTTCTGACCAACCGCATGTATTTTTAATGCAATCTGAGCTTTACAACACTGTTTACGGCGGTAGGCATGCCGATGACCGGTTCGCACTACTCACTAACGCCTTTGACGCGCGCCAACGCCGTAATGGCTGGCTGGAAGCCGTGCTGCTACCCCCGGGCGCAGACTATGGTTACACAGAGGGAGAAGAGTATGGGCCGGTGCGCTATCAGCTCCTAGTTGAGCTTGAGCCAGGTAGTTTTGGCTACAGCGATGTGGTCTGGACTGATCGCACCGTGGTGGTTGTTTATGAAAGTGAGGGCGGCCTCAAACAGGTAAGTTTAAGCGCGGGAGAGGTACGTCAACGAGTGGTTTAAGTCCCAACGGGGTGGAATAGGTGGCCTGACGGGTGGCAGTATGGGAGAGTGACTATCCCCGTGCAAGCCGCAGTCAGCCATCTTCAGGCCGCTAAAGTGGCGATCATCCCTACCGACACCGTCTATGGAATCGGTGCGTTAGCAAGTGACGCCCGCGCCGTGGCGCAGGTGTTGGCAGCCAAAGGTCGGGGACGGCAAATGCCCCCGCCGGTACTAGTTAGCGACATCTGTCAGCTGGACGGCGTCGTCGCCAATATCCCCACCCCTGCCCGCGCCCTCATGGAAGCCTACTGGCCCGGGGCGCTTACCCTGATTCTTCCCGCCCACCCAGATCTAAGCTGGGACCTGGGCGAAACCGGCGGCACCGTAGCCGTACGCCAACCCAACTATCCGCTTACTTTGCAGCTGCTGAGCCAGACCGGCCCGCTGGCAGTTACCAGCGCCAACCTCACCGGCCAGCCGCCCGCCACCGACGCCACCCAGGCGCGCACTTACTTTGGTCCTCAGATCGACTCGGGCGAGATTTACTTGCTCGACGACGGCGCCACCCCTGGCCCGGTACCCTCCACTATCGTTTCTTTCGCAGCCCCCCAGCCTAAGGTGCTGCGTGTAGGGGTGCTCAGCGTGGCACAGATCGAAGCTGTTATCGGCAAGGTAAACGGATAGGGGTCGCCTGTGAAGGTTTACCTACTGATTTTGTTGGTGGCTGCGGCCATTACCTATGTGAGTGTGCCGGTGGTGCGCCATATCGCTTTGGTGACTCACACGCTCACCCCGGTGCGTTCGCGTGACGTGCATAAGGTTCCCGTGCCGCGTTTGGGCGGGGTGGCCATGTATGTGGGTATGGTGGCTGCCATTGCGGTGGCCTCCCATATTCCCTACCTGGAGGGCGTGTTTGAAGGAGGCAGCGCCTGGGGCGTGGTGACCTCCGGCGGCCTGTTGTGTGCGCTGGGCGTGGTGGATGACCTCTTTGACCTGGAATGGTGGGCAAAACTTGCCGGCCAAGCCCTGGCAGCCTCGATTTTGGCCTGGCAGGGTGTGCAACTGGTGTCTTTCCCAATTGCGGGGCTGACTATCGGTTCTTCCGGTTTTTCCATGGTCATGACGATTTTTGTGGTACTTACCGCCATTAACGCCGTTAACTTTGTTGATGGTTTGGACGGTTTGGCTGCGGGAACTGTAGCTATTGGCGCCATGGCGTTTTTTGGCTACACCTATGTGCTTACCCGTAACACGTCGCCTGACTCTTACGCCTCACTGGCGGCCACATTAGGTGCCGCCCTGATCGGTATCTGCCTGGGCTTTTTGCCGCATAACTTCAACCCGGCCACAATCTTCATGGGCGACTGTGGCTCTATGCTGCTGGGCTTAATGAGCGCGGCCACGGCAATTGTGGTTACTGGCCAGATTGACCCGATTTCGATTAGCTATGGGCGCGCGCTGCCGGCCTTCTTGCCGGTGCTGTTGCCCCTGGCCATGATGCTGCTACCGCTAACAGACATGATGCTGGCTGTGGTGCGTCGCGTTAGCGCAGGTAAAAGCCCCTTCCATCCGGATCGTATGCATATCCACCACCGTCTGCTTTCGGCTGGTTTGACGCACCGGCGCGTGGTGCTGGTTATGTATATGTGGACGGCAGCGGTGGTTTTCCCGCTGGCGGCTTGGGCCTTTATTGAGACTCGTCAGGCTATTTTGGCCCTGGGACTATCCCTGATCGCGGCCTTCGTGTTCACCGGCTTTATGCGCAAAACTAAGCGTGAAGAGCCTGCGAAGAAGTCCGCAAAGAAAACTGCAAAGAAGCCTAAGAAGAAGCCTGCGCCTAAGCAGGATCTGCCTGATTCGGTGCATCCGACCAAGCTTCCCGACAAGACTGATGCCACTCCGGTGGTGCGTGTGCGTAGCGCCTCCACGCCCGTGGTTGATAGCTCCTCTCTCAGTGCAGCTAGCTCGGCCACCGCTAGTGTGCCTGTTATGGCTAGTTCTGCTGAGGCTGGTTCTGCTGCGCCTGCTAGTTCTGTTGCGCCCGCTGGTTCTGCTGCGCCCGCTGGTTCTGCTGCGCCCGCTGGTTCTGTTGCTTCTAGTGCGACGACGGCGCCTAGGACCCGCCGCTCTAGGCTTAAGCCGCGCTCTACCACGCCGCCTTGGCTGCAGTCGGCTGAGCCGGCGCCTTCTAGCGCGCCTTCTACCGCTAGCGCGGCCTCAACTGCTGTTTCAGACGCTGCTTCAAGTGCTGCTTTGGATGCGCCTTCAAGCTTGAGTGCGCCTTCGACCTTTAGTGCTCCCTCAACGCAGTCTGCACCTTATTTTGCGACCAACTCGCCTGATGAGGCTGTTGCTGTCAATCCGGCTGCGCCGCTGCCACCTGTCACCCCGTTAGCAGTCCAGACTCAAGTTACTCAGGCTCCAGCGGTCCAGGCCCCAGTGGCCCAAGCGGTCCAGCAACCCGCCCCAGCACCCGCGCCTGGGCAGGCTCAGCCAGCTTTAGGTCAGCCTGCGCCACAGTCTCCGCTGTCCACGCCGGTTGTCCCGGCGACTCAAGTCGGGCAAACGCAGGGCGCAGAGCCAGCTGTGCAGACGCGACGACGTCGAGCTGGCCGCCACGCAGCCACCCCGGTAGAGCAGCCCCTCACCCCGGCCGCCCCGACTGCAATGCAGCCAGCAGCCGCTGCGCCGTCGAACCCGCAGGGCAACCATGGAGCCGCCCCAGCTAACAACAACCCGGTGTGGCAGGCCCCGCGCAACCCCAACGTGCGCTACGACGTCGTCCCCGACCAATCCCTATGGGAGGACGAAGATGACGACGACACCAACCCCACCGGAGTACCGGCAATTTAAAACTGTCGCTAACTAACCAATAAGCGAGCCAAATGAGCCACCTAAGCGCTACCCAAAATTTTCGTCGTGCTGCCTGTCGCTGCCTAGCAGTTGGCCTGATCCTGGCCGCTTTAAGCCTGGGGATCTCCTTCGCATTAGAAGGCGCTAAGGCAGCTGGACTGGCCTGGGGTGGGGGAGCGGGCCTATTACTAAGCCTGGTGACTGGCGCGATCTTGTACATCCCCTGGGACCGCTACCCACAGCTGGCTGGTTCAGGGGTCATGATCGATTTCGCACTCAAGGTGTTGGTGATGATCGGCAGCCTAATAGTGCTAAAAAATTTGGGCGACGCAGCTAACCCGCGTTACTTTGTGCTGTCTTTAGGCGCAACTTTAGTGATCTTGACCTTAACAGAGGTAGTGAGCTTAGCTACAGGCAATAGGGTATATGTAGAGACAAAGGGCTCCAAAGAGGGGCCTAAGTCCTAAGGAATTCTGCTAAAAGAGTTACTAATGTGACTCAAGCTACTGCAGGTAGGTACTAAGGGCTGCTTTTGGTGGAGCATTAGGAGCACAATAGGTACTTAGGAATTGCTGTAAGGTGAATGTCTTAGACGCAGTAGTTCTGTGAAACCTAAACCATCAACCAAAGGGGGGCCTCGGTGCTGGATGTAACCGCACCCGCTCAGCTGGTCACGGCTGTAGCCGCGAAAGGTGGATTTGTGCCACCAAGCATCGATGACTTCTTTCCCCCAGCATTGGCATTCTTGAACACCCCGTTCGAGCTCAACCGCATCATGTTGGTACGTATCATCATGACGCTGGTGCTAGTGCTGGCATTCGGGATCGGGGCCGCACGCGCCAAGCTAGTGCCCGGACGTTTCCAAAACATGCTGGAAATGCTGTTGGAGTTCGTGCGCAAGAACATAGCTGAAGACGTACTAGGTGAGCGTCGCGCTGTGCGCTACACGCCGGTGCTGACCGTAGTTTTCCTAGGTATCTTGTTTATGAACCTAGCTGGAATTATCCCGGGCCTGCAGGTGGCAGGTACCTCGGTGATTGGTATGCCGCTGGTGTTCGCCATCTTCGCCTACGTCATCTTCGTGGCAGCAGGTATTAAGGCCTCGCACGGCAACCCGTTCAAGTTCTTCAAAGATCAAACCATGCCTAAAGGTGTGCCTGGGGTGCTCTACGTACTAGTAACCCCCATCGAGATCTTCTCCACCTTCATCATGCGGCCAGTCACTTTGACGCTACGTCTTCTGGCCAACATGGTTTCTGGACACATCCTGCTAGCCCTGTGCTTCCTGGCCACAAACGCCCTGTTCTTTGAGGCCAGCGGCTGGATTAAGGGTCTGGGTGTAGTCACTTTGGGGCTGGGCCTGGTGTTCATCCTGTTTGAAGCTTTCGTGGCTGTCTTGCAGGCATACATCTTCGCCCTGCTGACGGCGGTCTACATCGACACTTCGATTTCCGCCCACTGATCACCTAGGTACTTACTTAGGTAAATAAAGCTATCCTTAACTAACAAAGACCATCGGCTTAAACCTAAGCCGGTTTCAACCACAAGGAGAACAATTCCATGACTGGTTCCATCGCTACCATCGGTTACGGTCTGGCTACCCTAGGCCCCGGTCTCGGCATCGGTATCGTCGTTGGCAAGACCCAGGAAGGTACTGCTCGTCAGCCCGAGGTTGCTGGTGCACTGCGTACCAACATGTTCATCGGTGCGGCCCTGATTGAGGCTCTGGGTCTGCTCGGCTTCGCTGCTGGCTTCGCCTTCTGATCATCATGGCATCAGCCAGCGTATACACCGCTGTGCTCGCTGCCGCGCAGTCTAGCGAACACAGCGAGCACTCCATCCTGCTGCCAGAGCCGGCTGACCTGATCTGGGGTTCGCTGTGCTTCGTTGTGATCGCCGTCGTGCTAATTAAGTACGCACTACCTAAGTTCACTGCGATCCTAGATGAGCGTACTGCCAAGATTCAGGCTGGTCTGGACTTTGCCGAACAGGCCAAATCTGACCGCAGCCGCACTCAGAAAGAAGCTGCGGAACTGGTTGAAGGCGCTCGTCGCGACGCCGCCGCGCTACGCGACAAGGCCCACGGTGAAGCTGAACGCATCCTCAGCCAGGCCCGCACCGACGCTGAGGGAGAAGCTGACAAAGCTCTGGCCTCCTCCAAGCGCCAGCTTGAAGCTGAAACCAGTGCGGCCCGTGAAGCTCTACGCAGTGAAGTAGGCCTATTGGCAACCGAAATTGCCGAAAAGCTACTGCGCGCCGAGCTATCGGACCCCAAGGCGGCAGCACGTCTAATCGACGAATCTATCGCCCAGCTTGAAACCGAAACGAGTGTGCGTTGATGAGCACCGAGCTCACAGCCAAAGTCTGGGCTAGCCAGCTAGCTGCCGGTGGAAAGCGCTCCGTGGTGCTAGGCCACCAGATGCTGGGCGTGGCTCACATCATTGCTGAAAACCGTCCGCTACTTAACTCACTTACCGACCCTGCCCGCACCAACGCGGATAAGCAGAAACTGGCACGTGAAATCTTTACCGGCACAGCGGACGCGGCAGTGGTGGAGCAGCTTTGCGAACTGGTGACCGGCCACTGGCTAGACCCCATCAAACTACTGACACGCATGCACGATCTAGGTATCGAATCGGTTATTGCCGGCTCGGTCAGTGCCTCCGTGCCAGTTGAAGATGAGCTCTTCGCGGTAATCAACGTGCTAAAGCATGACCGCCAGCTACGCCAAGCCCTAGATCCTTCGCGTCTTAGCACCGCAGACCAGCGCGCGCAGCTAGCCACCAGGTTGTTCGAAAGCCAGCTTTCAGAAGCTGCGCTGACCCTCCTAGTGTGGTGCGCCCGCCACGAGGTGCGCGCCGGCATCACCTACAACCTGCGCCGTGTATGCGAGCTCGCCGCACGTCGTCGGGGCCTAGTGATTGCCGACGTGACCAGCGCCGTCGAGCTAACCCAAGCCCAGCAGAAGCGTCTGATCGGGGCCCTAGCCAAGCTCACCGGGCACGGCGTCGAACTGCACCTAGAGGTAGACCCTGAGGTGATTGGCGGCCTGCGCATCCTGGTCGACGATCGCCTATACGACAACACCACCCGCAGCGCCCTCAAGGCACTGCGCACCCAAATCGCTTAAACATTCGTGCCGGTAACGGCAGTAAATGAGGTAAGGAACCGCAATATGGCTGAGCTGAGTATCTCTCCTGCAGAGATTCGCAGTGCTCTAAATGAGTTTGTTAGCTCCTACCGAGCCACCGACGTGGCCGGTGAAGAAGTCGGTCAGGTCGTGTTTGCTGCCGACGGTATCGCTCACGTGGAGGGGCTGGCCGGCACCATGGCCAACGAGCTGCTGTCTTTCGAAGACGGCACCCTAGGCATGGCCATGAACCTGGAAGAGCGCCAGATCGGCGTCGTCGTTCTAGGTGACTACACCGGCATTGAAGAAGGACAGGCTGTACGCCGTACCGGCGAGGTACTGTCCGTGCCGGTCGGTGACGGCTACCTGGGCCGTGTAGTAGACCCGCTGGGTAACCCCATCGACGGTCTAGGCGACATCACCGATCTAGAAGGACGCCGCGCTTTGGAGCTACAGGCTCCCGGCGTTATGCAGCGTAAGAGCGTGCACGAGCCGCTGCAGACCGGTCTTAAGGCCATCGACTCCATGATCCCGATCGGGCGCGGCCAGCGCCAGCTGATCATTGGTGACCGTCAGACCGGTAAGACCGCTATCGCTCTGGACACCATCTTGAACCAGCGTGACAACTGGCTCAGCGGTGACCCCAACAAGCAGGTGCGCTGCATCTATGTAGCCATCGGCCAGAAGGGCTCCACCATCGCCTCGGTGCGTCGCACCCTGGAAGAGGCCGGCGCGCTGGAATACACCACCATCGTGGCCTCGCCCGCCTCAGACCCGGCCGGCTTCAAGTACCTGGCTCCCTACACCGGTAGCGCCATCGGTCAGCACTGGATGTACAACTCCAAGCACGTGCTGATTGTTTTCGATGACCTATCCAAGCAGGCTGAAGCCTACCGTGCAGTGTCGCTGCTGCTGCGTCGTCCCCCGGGCCGTGAAGCCTACCCCGGTGACGTCTTCTACCTGCACTCTCGTCTGCTAGAGCGTTGCGCCAAGCTATCCGATGAGCTCGGTGGCGGCTCCATGACCGGTCTACCCATTATTGAGACCAAGGCCAATGACGTTTCGGCATACATTCCCACCAACGTTATTTCCATTACCGACGGTCAGATCTTCCTACAGTCCGACCTGTTCAACTCCGACCAGCGCCCGGCTGTTGACGTAGGTGTCTCGGTATCCCGTGTGGGTGGTGCAGCGCAGATCAAGGCTATGAAGAAGGTTTCCGGTACCCTCAAGATCACCTTGGCCCAGTACCGCTCCATGCAGGCCTTCGCTATGTTCGCCTCCGACCTGGACGCCGCCACGCGTGCCCAGCTCACCCGTGGTGCTCGCCTGATGGAACTGCTAAAGCAGCCCCAGTACACCCCCTACAAGGTCCAAGACCAGGTAGCCAGTGTGTGGGCAGGTACCAACGGTTATCTCGACGACGTCGCCCTTAAGGACGTATCTCGTTTCGAGAAGGAGATGCTCAACTACCTGCACTCGGAAACCGACGTACTAGAGACCATCGCCACCACCGGTCAGCTGACCGATGAGACTGAAGACAAGCTGCGTAAGGCTGTTGAGGCTTTCCGCACCACCTTCATGGGTAACGGCGCACTGCTAGACGCTGAGGTGGCTGAGCTTGAAGACGCCCCTGCTGCCGAGCACACCGTAGAGCAGATCGAAGTCAAGCGAGGCTGAGGTGGCTGGAGCACAACGCGTTTATAAGCAGAGGATTAACTCCACCAAAACCCTGAAAAAGGTGTTTAGGGCTATGGAGCTAATCGCTGCCTCGCGCATTGGCGCGGCCCGCGAAGCCGCCCAGAGCTCGGGTCCTTACAATGCGGCGCTATCTCGCGCAGTGGCGGCACTAGCCTCTTACTCGGGCTTAGATCACCCCATCACTCGTGAGCGCACCGACACCAACCGGGTTGCGGTACTGGTAGTCACTTCTGACCGTGGTATGGCCGGGGCTTACTCGGCCACCATCCTGCGTGAAAGTGAACGCCTCATCGAGCACCTGGTTGAAGAGGGCAAAGAGCCGGTTATTTACACCTGTGGCCGCCGCGCCCAAGGCTACTTCTCCTTCCGCGACCGCCCGGTAGAAAAGTCTTGGGTGGGCGAGTCTGACCGTCCCAGCCCGCAAATGATTGACGATATTTCGGCAACTTTGCTCAGTACCTTCCTGGCTAAGCCTGAAGACGGCGCCGTAAGTGAAGTGCACATCGTCTTTACGCGCTTCAAAACCATGGTTACCCAGGTGCCGGAAGTACGCCGTATGCTGCCGCTGCGCGTGGTGGATGTGGAAGGTCCCGGTGAACTGGTCCGTGAAGACGTGGCCGCCACCCAGGAGCGTTTCCACGCTGAAGAAACTACCGCCATGCCGCTGTATGAGTTTGAGCCTTCCAGTGCGGAAGTACTCAACGCCCTACTGCCGCGCTATGTAGCCAGCCGTATCAATGACGCGCTGCTGCAAAGCGCCGCCAGTGAGCTGGCTAGCCGTCAGCGCGCCATGCACACGGCCACCGACAATGCCGAAGAACTCATCACTACTTACACCCGTCTGGCAAACGCCGCTCGACAGGGTGAAATCACCCAGGAAATCACCGAAATTGTTTCCGGTGCTGACGCCCTGGCGGGAAAGTAAACGCCCAGATAGAACACGGAAGAACGATAAATGGCTAATTACCCAAACACCGGGGCTACCGGGCGTATTACCCGCATCATCGGCCCCGTAGTAGACATTGAGTTCCCGCCGGATGGACTACCGGCGATGTACAACGCATTGCACACGGATCTAACCCTAGATGGGGTTACCTCCACCCTCACTTTGGAAGTAGCCCAGTACCTGGGTGACAACATTGTGCGTGCAATTTCGCTTAAGCCCACCGACGGTCTGGTGCGTGGCGCCCAGGTAATCGACACCGGGGCCCCCATCTCCGTGCCGGTAGGTGACATCACCAAGGGCCACGTGTTCAACGTGACCGGTGACGTGCTAAACCTCAAGCCCGGTGAGCACTTCGAGGTTTCCCAGCGTTGGCCTATCCACCGTCAGCCCCCGGCCTTCGACGAGCTAGAGTCCAAGACTCAGATGTTCGAGACCGGCATTAAGGTAATCGACCTACTAACCCCCTACGTACAGGGTGGAAAGATTGGTCTGTTCGGTGGTGCCGGTGTGGGTAAGACCGTGCTGATTCAGGAAATGATTCAGCGCGTGGCCCAGGACCACGGTGGTGTGTCCGTGTTCGCCGGTGTGGGTGAGCGTACCCGTGAGGGTAACGACCTGATCGTCGAAATGGGTGAAGCTGGGGTGTTCGACAAGACCGCCCTGGTATTCGGCCAGATGGACGAGCCCCCGGGCACCCGTCTGCGCGTGGCTTTGACCGCTCTGACCATGGCGGAATACTTCCGCGATGTACAGCACCAGGACGTGCTGCTGTTCATCGACAACATCTTCCGTTTCACCCAGGCCGGTTCTGAGGTTTCCACCCTGCTGGGCCGTATGCCCTCCGCCGTGGGTTACCAGCCCAATCTGGCCGACGAAATGGGTCAGTTGCAGGAGCGTATTACCTCCGCAGGTGGTCACTCCATCACCTCGCTGCAGGCTATTTACGTGCCCGCCGACGACTACACCGACCCGGCTCCGGCCACCACTTTCGCTCACCTGGACGCCACCACCGAGCTTTCGCGTGAAATTGCTTCACGTGGTCTGTACCCGGCTGTGGACCCGCTGACCTCTACCTCGCGTATTTTGGACCCGCGCTATGTGGGTAAGGAACACTACGAGGTGGCCACCCAGGTTAAGTCTATCCTGCAGAAGAACCAGGAGCTGCAGGACATCATCGCCATCTTGGGTGTTGACGAGCTGAGTGAAGAAGACAAGGTTACGGTTGCACGCGCCCGCCGTATCCAGCAGTTCCTGAGCCAGAACACCTACATGGCTGAAAAGTTCACTGGTGTTCCCGGTTCTACCGTGCCCCTGTCTGAGACTGTGGCCGCCTTCAAGGCTATCTGTGAAGGCACCTACGACCACGTGCCTGAGCAGGCATTCTTCAACATCGGTGGCATCGAAGATCTAGAGCGTCGCGCCCACGAGCTGACTAAGTAGTCGGCTTACGTCCCGCCTGGGGTTACCCGGGCGGGACGGCGACGGCGCCCCTAGCCCCGGCAGTCTAGCTCCGGCAGGGCGGTGGGCGGCGTCGTCGAAAATTAAGTGATGCCTAAGTGACGTAACGGCAGTAAATTAACCAAGCCAGGAGAAAAAAGTGAGCAAGCTAAACGTTGAGATTGTCTCCCTGCGCAGGCAGGTATTCAGCGGGCAGGCCGACAGCGTTTCGCTGCCCACCGTCACCGGCGCGCTGGGTGTACTACCTGGCCGTGCCCCGGTGCTGGCCCTCCTCGGCGATGGATATGTGCAGGTGGAGGGGGATAACCCTTACCGCGTGCATGTGCGTGGGGGTTTCTGCTCAGTCGACCATGATCAGGTCACCGTGGCTGCCGACGCCGTGGGTGAGGATGAAGTTGACAGCCTCGACATCGAAAGCATCGAGGTAGATACCAAGGTTGAGCACGTCGCTCTCGCTGCTTTGGATGGTGACGACTTAGACTAATACCCATGCACGCTGTTTGGGTATGGGGTCTAATTGCACTGGTTGCGGCGCTAATTGCGCTAGTACTGTTTTTTGTTCGTCTGCGTACGCTAGCGGCCCGAGTGGGGGCTTTCGAGTGTGCGCTGGCGGTTAAGTCTGGTTGGATGGGCGGCATCGCCCAGATGCGTAGTGAAACCCTTGACTGGTATCGCATCGTGTCCGCCTCTCCCAGCCCGCGCCTGCGGATTGAACGCAGGTTTGTGGAGCTAGGCCAGCCACGCCGTCGAGTTAATGGCGGCACTGTGGTGGAAGTGACCCTAACCTACGGGCAGACCGAATATGAGCTGGCTATGGCTGAAGAATTCCATTCGGCGCTGGTGGCCTGGGCCGATTCCGCTGCCCCGCGTGCAGAGGGCTTTGTATAGTTCCAAGGTCTATCAACCCCAAGGCCTGTTAACCCCGGAGCCTACTAACCCCAAGGCCTACTAAACACCACACAAAAACTGACATTTCGTCCCTTCCCTATAAAACCCCATGGAAAAATCACCTGTGAAGGATGATTTTGGGTGTAAATGATTGGGTTATCCAATGCGCTTGCTGATTGCTGACTGCTCTGTTGACTACTCTGGCCGCCTAAGTGCCCACCTGCCCAAAGCCAAGCGGCTAATCATGTTTAAGGCTGACGGCTCAGTGCTAATTCACTCCGACGGCGGCTCCTACAAGCCCCTTAACTGGATGATGCCCCCGCTAAGCGTGGAAGAACTAGACATCGACGCCGAACACCAGCAGGCCGGGGTAGTGCAGCTGCTCGACGTGCGCTCTGCCAAAACTGATGACCGCCTGCGTATCCGTATCTACCAGGTATATGCCGACGTCAATGAAGAGCTAGGGGCAGAGCCTGGATTGACTAAAGACGGCGTGGAAGCCCACCTGCAAGAACTGTTAGCCCAGCAAATTGAGCTGCTAGGCCCCGGTCACCGCCTGATCCGCCGCGAGTACTACACCGCCATCGGCCCGGTAGACATTTTGGCTAAAGACGCTGACGATCACACTGTGGCCGTGGAAATTAAGCGCGTAGGCGGCATCGACGGCGTCGAGCAGCTAACCCGCTACCGTGAGCTGCTAGACCGCGACCCGCTACTGGCCCCAGTTAAAGCCGTATTCGCTGCCCAAACCATTAAACCCCAGGCCCGCACATTGGCTGAAGATCGCGGCATCACTTGTCTGATCTTGGACTATGACGCTATGCGCGGCATGGACGACGCCGACTCACGCTTGTTCTAACAGGGCGCCATTAAGTAGCTCAGAAATCACTTTTAACAGGGACTTTAACGCTCTAAAAGCGCACAAAGGGCAGATAAACTGGGCACATGAGCAAAGAAGCCAGTTTCGCCCTACGCGGGCGAGTTGTACTACCCGAAACCATTCTGTTAGACGGCCTAGTTGTTGTTAACGGTTCACACCTGTTGTGGGTGGGGGAAGCTGAGCAGGCCGCAGCTGCCGGTTTTGCCCGCGAACTTGAGCAAGCCAGCCCTGCTCCCGAGGGCGGCTACCTGCTGCCTGGCCTGATCGACGTGCACTGTCACGGCGGCGGCGGAGAGTCGTTCCCCAACGCCACCACCCGCGAGCAGGCCATGACCGCCGTGCTTGAGCATCGCCGTCACGGCACCACCACCATTGTCACCTCTTGCGTCACCGCCAGCCCCGAGGTGCTGCGTGAGCGCACCAAGCTGCTGGCAGATTTGGCTGATGAGGGCGAAATTGCCGGCATCCACTTTGAGGGCCCATTCGTTTCGGTTGAGCGCTGCGGCGCCCAGGATCCTACCTACATCATTGACCCTGACGCTGAACTAACCCGTGAGCTGCTGCAATTGGGGCGCGGGCATGTGGTCACTATGACTATCGCCCCCGAAAAGCCGGGCCTGCTGGGTGACGACGGCGTAATCGAAGCCCTGCTTGAGGGCGGGGCGCTGCCTTCCTTTGGACACACTGACTCTGGCGCCGAGCCGGTACGTCGCTGCCTGGAGGAAACCGACCGACGTATTTGGTCGCGTCTAGCCACCGACAAGCCGGTGCGTTCAGAGCGTGCCACCGCCACCCACCTGTTTAACGGGATGCGTCCCATTCACCACCGTGACCCCGGCCCCGTGCCCGAGGTGGTGGCTGGCGCCCAGCGCGGTGAGGTTATTGCTGAGCTAATTGGCGACGGCGTGCACTTGGCTCCGGCTATCGTGCGCGACCTATTCGACACTCTAGGCCCGGCTAACCTGGTGCTGATCACTGACGCTATGGCTGCGGCAGGTATGGCTGACGGCTCCTATGTGCTGGGCTCCCAGCCGGTTACCGTGGCCGACGGCGTAGCTCGCCTAACCGAAGGCGGGGCGATTGCGGGCGGCACTGCCCACCTGATCGACGTCGTGCGCACCACCTGGCACGCTGGGGTGGCGCTAGAAGACGCCGTCTACGCCGCCAGTGTGCAGGGCGCCGAGATCCTAGGCGACCCTGCCCGTGGCGAGTTGGCCGCCGGGATGATTGCTGACGTGGTGGTAACCGACTGCGATCTGAACCCGGTTGAGGTGTACCGCGCCGGGCAGCTGGTTAAGTAGCCAGCTGGTTAAGTAGTTCTTGGTTTTAAGGGCGCAGGCATTAGCGGCTTAGTTGCTGCGTTAAATTGCCTGCGCCCTTTAAGATGTGACTATAGCGACTACGTCGGCACCCAATTTAAAGTGAGGATCACGCATGGCTAACCTAGCAGCGGTGCTTTTTGACATGGACGGCACCCTGGTGGATTCAGAGATCATCTGGGAAGAGTTTTTGCGCTCAGAATGCGCAAAGCGAGGGGTGCTCATTGACCAGCAAACCCGCGAAAAAATGCGTGGAGCCTCACGTGACTTTACCGCCAACTTGATGGTGGAGCTGGGCACAGTAAAGGACCTAGCCGGCGGCTATGAGTTCTATGCGATTGTGGCCAAGCAGGTAGCTCAGCGCATTGCTGAAGCGCCCCCGTTTGAGCCGGGCGCCCAGGAACTAGTGCACGCTCTACATGAGGCCGGCATCAAGATTGCTATTGTTTCGGCTTCGCCGCGCGGCGTGATTGAACCGGTAGCTGACGCACTAGGCGTAGTTGACCTGGTGGTTTCCGGTGAAGACTCAGAGCTAGGCAAGCCCTGGCCGGACCCCTATGAACTGGCACTACACAAGTTCGGGGTAGGCCGCGCTAACGCAGTGGTACTAGAGGACTCCATTAACGGGGTAGCCGCTGCCCGTGGCAGCGGCATCGCTGCTATGCAGATTTCACGTCAGCGCGCCTTTGCCACTGACCCGGGCATCTTGGTGGTGCCCACGATTGCTGCAGTAGACCAGCCCCTAATCGAAGCCTGGCTGGAATCCTGCCGCCGCCGCGACGTCGTCGGCTAAAAACACCCTAAAAACCGCAACTGCGGCCCTGCCCCTGGCCAAAAGCTTGCAGCAAAACCGTAGCAAAACCGCAGCTAAACCCCTAAAACCGAACCAGACCTTAAGGCGGACCATGTCACTTACAGACCAGACCCTGCAAGAATTCGACCCTGAGATCGCAGCTATCCTTGACGCGGAGCTGGAGCGCCAGCGTGACGGTTTAGAGATGATCGCCAGTGAAAACTTTGTGCCTCGTGCAGTGCTGCAGGCCCAAGGAAGCGTGCTAACCAACAAGTACGCGGAAGGCTACCCGGGCCGTCGTTACTACGGCGGCTGCCAGGAGGTAGACAAGGCCGAAAACTTGGCCATTGAGCGCGCCAAAGCTGTGTTTGGGGCCCAGTGGGTCAATGTACAGCCGCACTCGGGGGCCCAGGCTAACGCCGCCGTACTGCACGCTCTGGCCCAGCCGGGAGACACCATTTTGGGCCTGAGCTTAGCCCACGGTGGTCACTTAACCCACGGCATGAGGATTAACTTCTCCGGCAAGGTTTACCACGCCACCGCCTATGAGGTTGACCGCGAATCGATGCGCATTGAAATGGATCAGGTGCGCGCCGTGGCCAAGGCCGAAAAGCCCAGCGTGATTATTGCTGGCTGGTCGGCTTACCCGCGCCACCTGGACTTTGCGGCTTTCCGCGAGATTGCTGACGAGGTTGGCGCCGCCCTGTGGGTGGATATGGCCCACTTTGCCGGGCTGGTGGCGGCGGGGCTGCACCCCTCACCGCTGCCATATGCGGATGTTGTTTCCACCACCGTGCACAAGACCCTGGCTGGGCCGCGTTCGGGCATGTTGCTGTCTAACCGGGGCGAGCAGTGGGGTAAGAAGCTCAACTCGGCAGTGTTCCCCGGCCAGCAGGGCGGCCCGCTGATGCACGTGATTGCCGCTAAGGCGGTGGCTATGAAGGCTGCGGGCACTGAGGAATTTGTGGACCGTCAGCGTCGCACCTTGCAGGGGGCGCAGCTGATCGCCCAGCGCCTGCTAGCCGACGACGTTAGCAGCGCCGGTATTCAGGTAGTTACCGGCGGCACCGACGTGCACCTGGTGCTGGTTGACCTGCGTGACAGTGCGCTAGACGGGCAACAGGCTGAGGATCTGCTGGCACAGATTGGCATCACCGTTAACCGCAACGCGGTGCCTTTCGACCCGCGCCCGCCGCGAGTAACCTCCGGCCTGCGTATTGGCACCCCGGCTTTGGCCACGCGCGGCTTTGGCGCCGCCGAGTTTGGTGAGGTAGCCGAGATTATTGCGGCTGTGCTTAAGGCTGGCGCCACCGACAGCGTCAGCCAGGAACTGCTAGAGACGCTGCGCGGGCGGGTTACTAACCTGACCAAGGCTTTCCCGCTCTACCCGGGGCTGGTGCAGTGAGGGCGCCTTGGGCTGGTAGCGCCCGGGTGCTAGATGGCAAGCTGATTGCCGGCCAGATTAAGGCTGAGCTGCGCGCTAGCGTGGAGCAGTTGCGCGCGGCGGGGGTTGTGCCCGGCCTGGGCACGCTGCTGGTGGGTAGCGACCCGGGTAGCGTGAAGTATGTGGCCGGCAAGCACGCCGACTGCGCCGAGGTGGGGATTAACTCTATCCGCGTTGATCTGCCCGCTGAGGCCACCCAGGCCCAGATTGAGGCGGCGGTGGATCAGCTAAATGCTGACCCGGCCTGCACCGGCTATATTGTGCAGCTGCCTTTGCCGCGCGGCATCGACACTAACGCCGTGTTGGAGCGCATTGACCCGGCTAAGGACGCTGACGGCTTGCACCCCACTAACCTGGGGCGCCTGGTGCTGCGGGTCAGCGGCCCTATTGATTCGCCCTTGCCTTGCACTCCGCGCGGCTGCATTGAGCTGCTGGTTCGTAACGGTATTTCCCTGGCCAACCAGGATATTTGCGTGGTGGGTAGGGGCGTCACTGTGGGGCGCTCAATTGGCTTGCTGCTGGGTAGACGCGAGGTCAATGCCACGGTGGATATCTGCCACACGGGCACGCGTGATCTGGCCAGCCACACTCGCCGCGCAGACATCATTATTAGTGCCGCTGGTGTGGCCGGGATTATCACTCCCGATATGGTCAGGCCTGGCGCGGTGGTGCTGGATGTGGGGGTCAGTCGCATGGTTGGCGCTGACGGTAAGGCCCGTATCTGCGGGGATGTGGCCGACGGCGTCGACGACGTAGCTAGTGCCCTGTCGCCTAACCCGGGCGGGGTGGGCCCCATGACTCGCGCACTACTACTGGCTAATGTGGTGGAAACTGCCCAGCGCCAGTTAGCCACTGCCGGTTAGCTGCTGCAAGCTAGCCGCTGACAGCTAGCCGTTGCCGGTTGAAACAAGCCCGGCTACTTAGCGAGCTAGTTGCAACCGTCTTAAATCAGATAAAGCCCTAAAGGCCAGCTGCAATGCTGGCCTTTAGGGCTTGTTGTAGCGGTGGTGCAGGTAGGAGGCGATTAGCGCGACCCCCACAAAGCATAGCGGCAGAGAAACTAGCCAAAGCGTAGTGGCCAGGTTGTTTAGTACGGGCAGCTGCGCCAGTAGCGGGCATAACGCCGCAATTATGGTGATGGATGCCCCTACCCAGAGCCGACGCCGCGAGCGCGGGGGAGTGTGGTAGTCCTCGTCGATGGGTAGGTCTTCAAAGGAGGCCTGGTGATGCTGTTGCATGGCTGCGATCCTACCGCGCTTTCGCGCAGGTTTTGTGCCCGGCTGTGCTTGCCCGCGCTAACTTAGTTGCCGTATTTGAATTCGCCTTGGCGGCGCAGCAGTTCGGTTTGCACTTCGCTTAGTTCGCGCAGCTCCACATCGGTAACGTGGGCCCAGCGCGGCCCGTGCCCCAGCCAGGTGATGAACCTAGCCATTAGCTCACTGTCACCGGCGGCCCACACCTCAACTCGGCCGTCGTCGAGATTACGGACGCTGCCGGAGAGCTGATATTTGAGGGCTTCTTGGTGGCAGCTGTAGCGAAAGCCCACGCCTTGCACGCGTCCACTGATATAGGCATGAATTCCGCGCATGTTTGTCCTTTCGCTGGGTGGCTGGTTTGGGTTAATTATCGCGTTAAGTGTGTGCGCGGTTAAGCGCGCCCGCCGGGTCTACTGCCCTGGTTAGGGCGGGCTTAGCTATTCTTGGTTTATGCGTATTGTTACCGTCAACGTTAATGGGATTCGGGCCGCTGCCCGTAAAGGTATGGGCCAGTGGCTGGAGCAAAGCGCCCCGCAGGTGTTGCTGTTGCAGGAGGTGCGCGCTGATAGTGAGATTGCGGCGGGTTTGCTGCCCGGCTATGAGGCCCACGTGTTGCCGTGCCGGATTAAGGGCCGCGCGGGCGTGGCGGTTGCGGTGCGTGAGGACAGTGGCGTCCAGGTGGCGCAGGTGCGCGACGGCGTGGCTCGCCCTGGCACTTTAGAGCCCGACGTCGATTCGGGGCGTTGGTTGGAAGCGGATTTGGTTTTGCCCGCTGGCCAGCAGCTGACGGTGGTTAGCGCTTATATTCACTCTGGCGAGGTGGGTACCCCCAAGATGGAGCAGAAGTATGCTCACCTGGAGTTGGTTGATGAGCGCATGAGCCAGCTGTTTGAGCGCGCTGCTGCGGGTGGGCCGCAGGCGCTGATGGCGGGCGATCTTAATGTGGTGCGTAGCGAGAAGGACATTAAGAACTGGAAGCCTAACCACAACAAGACTGCGGGTGTGTTGGATGAGGAAATCGCCCATCTGGAGGGTTGGTTTAGCCAGGGGTGGGTGGATGTGCAGCGCCAGTTGGCTGGGCCGGATACGCAGGGGCCTTACACTTGGTGGTCTCAGCGCGGTAAGGCTTTTGATAACAACACTGGTTGGCGCATTGACTACCAGGTGGCCACCCCGGCTTTGGCGAAGCAGGCACAAGATTTTAGTATTGGCCGCGCGCCCAGCTACGCCGAGCGCTGGTCAGACCACGCCCCGCTGGAGGTTAGCTACGCCCTAGAAAGCTAGGCGGCCATCACGGCCATCGCTGGGGTGCGCAGCCCTGGCCGCATTTATGCGGCCCTGGACGCGCACCAACTAAACACTAAGCGCGCGCCGCCGGCGCGCGCTTAGTGTTTTGGTCTGCTTTAGAAGCGGATGGCGTCAATGGGTTTGATGCGCATAGCCACCCAGGCGGGGATGATACCTGCCAGGGCGCCCACGCCGGTGGCTGCGGCTAAACCGATTAGGGCAGCGCTGAAGGGGTAGGCGGGGGTGGGTATATCGGATTGGATCCCCAAGATTGGGCCGAGCGGCACAAAGCGTAGCGCCAGGATAGATATCGCAATACCCACGATGCCGGCCACCACCGTGGCCACTACCGATTCGAGCATGATTGAGAAGAAAATACGCCAACTGCTGGCCCCAAAGGCGCGGCGTACCCCGATCTCATGGATACGTTGACGCACGGTCACAATAGAGACGTTGATCAGCCCCAGCGCACCTAGCACCATCATGAACACGCCGGCAGCTGATACCACCATGGTGAAGGTACGCATGGAGCTATTGCTGGCGGCAGTGTCAATATTGGAGTTGACCTGTAGGGTTTTGGCGCCAAACTGGGCCCCAAATTCGCGTTTAGCCAGGGCCTGCATTTTGCTGACCTGGTCGCGACCCACATACATACTTAACGTGGGCACGGGCGCGGTGGCGGCGTCGGTAAGGCTAGCTTCAAAAGGATCACGCAAGGCATAGGCCTTGTATTCCTGGGTGCACACCTGCTTGCCGTTTTCGTCGTCGTAGCAGTTGGGTGAGTCTTTTTCCGCAGTGATACCCACAATCGTGAAGGAAGTGCGCGAAGGGGTGAAAGACTGCACTGTGAAGGGGGCGCTGAGGGTTTCAATGCCCAGTTCTTTCGCGAACGCCTTATTTACCACGATGGGGGTGGCCAGGTTTTTAGTGTCTGCCTGGCTAAACCAGCGCCCCTGTGACAGGCTCACTGGCACTACCTTGTTGTAGCTGGCACTGACCACGGTGGTGTTTACCCGTTGGGGGCCAAAGGGGAACATGAACCTGATGTTGGTTTCATAGGAGGTGGTGGCGGCCTGCACCTTGTAGCGCTTAACAAAGTCGTTCATGGATTTGGATACTTTGTGGGCTTGGGAGGCGCTGGCCTGCTGGGTTACCCCGCCCGCGCTGTCAGAGTTGGTGGCTTGGCTCTCGTCAGCGCCGTCGCTTTCACCGCTGCTGGGGCTGACCTGCACGGTAACTGTGCCGGGATAGCCGGAGTAGCGGGCCATCTCGTTTTGGATGACAATAACTGAGACTTGCCCAAGGGCAATTACGAAGGTCATGGCGGCCACGGAGGCGGCCACACCCACCAGGGACAGCAGCACACGCAGTTTAGAGATACGCAGCTGGGTCCAGGCTTCAATGAGGGAACCAATGATTAGGCTCATGCCAGCCCCTGCCTGATATCGATTGGGTGCAGGCACCCGTCAGCTAACTGGTAGGCCATTTGGGCGCGGGCGGCTACAGCCAGATCGTGGGTGATCACGATTAGCGCCGCCCCGCTTTCATGGCACTGTTTTTCAAGTAGGTCCATAACACTGGCGGCGGTGTGTACATCCAGGGCGCCGGTGGGCTCGTCAGCCAAGATCACCTGCGGGCGGCGGCTTAGGGCGCGGGCGATAGCTACCCGCTGCTGCTCACCGCCGGAGAGGCGTTCAATGGATTGGTCTATTTTGCTTTCCAGCCCCACTGCTTCAAGCAGCTGCTTGGCGCGGGTGTTGCGGGTCCAAAACTGTGAGCCGCTGGCGTAGAGCAGCGGGGTGTAGACGTTTTCGGTGGTGGTTAGCCCGTTGATGAGGTTGAAGGATTGGAAAATGAACCCAAATCCGCGTCCGCGTACTTTAGCGCGGGCCGCCTCACCTAGCCGGTTCACACTGGAGCCGTTGAAACGGTATTCGCCGCTGGAGGGGGTATCCAACATGCCGATGATGTTGAGCAGGGTGGATTTACCGGTACCTGAGCGCCCCACAATGGCAACATGCTGGCCGGCCTCAACGCGCAGGTTGATGTCGGTGAGGATTTTCAGTTCGGCGTCGTCAACTATGAAGGAGCGGGCGATTGACTCCAGCTCGATCAGGGCGCTCACTTAATTTCCTTACCGGCTGAGTCATAGCAGGTCCCGTCAGGGTCGCAGCTGTTGGGTTTGCCGGTTTTGTCTACGTCTTGGCCGGGCACGAACTGCAAGATAGAGTCGCCTTCTTTAAGCCCGGAGGTCACTACGATCTGGTTGCCGTCGTTAATGCCCAGTTTGACGGTGGTTTCTACGGTTTTGGTGGGTTTGGTTGGGTCTGGCACAAGCCATACCTTGCCGGTTGCGTAGTTGCCTTGCACGGCGGTTAGGGGCACGGTGAGGGCCCCTTTAGCTTCGCCGACGGCGATCGAGATGGTGGCTTTCAGGCCCGGGAACACCTTCTTGTCTGCGGGGACGGCGCAGCGTACCTGTACGGTGGTGCCATCGCCGCTGGAGGCGTCGGCGTTGTCTTTAGGGGCGGCGGTGGGGTTAGTGGGGGCGCTAGCTGTCCCGGTGCCGATTTTTAGGTTGTTGCAGGCAAACGGTGCCGGCCCGGATTTGATGGTGATCGTAGCGCTGGTGGGGGCCTGGGTCAGCTGGTACTGCTGAGAGGCGCTGATGGTACCGGTGGCGCTGTAGGTACCGGTGGAGATAGAAGCGATGGAGGTGCCTACCGTGGTTTCTTGGTCTTTAATCACCGAGTAGTTGATGGTGCCGGTGGTGGGGGCGTAGACATCAATGTAGGTGACTTTTTCGGTGGTTTTGGGGGTGGTGTCGGCTTTGGAGTCTGAATCTGAAGAGTCTGCAGAGCCGTTGGTCCCCTTAGAGTCACTAGATCCGTTTGCGCCGTTGGATCCATTAGAGCCGTTGTCGGTGGTGGTTACGGTTTCAGTTTTCTTGATGGTCAAGATGGGTTCACCGGAGGTAACCGCAGCGCCGTTGTCAAAGTAGAGGCGCGCTACGGTGCCCACGGAGGTGGCTGGCACTTGGGTGGGGGCGTCGGCAACTACTTGGCCGTCAATGTCGACGGCGGATTTAACGTCAGCTTTGGTGACGGTAACTAGCGGGGTGCTAACTGAAAAACCTGTTTGCGCTGCGGTGGGCGCGGTTTGCTCGCTGTCTGGAAAGAACGCGAGTTTTACTAGCGCTGCTGTCACAACCAGGGCCAGCAGAACTTTTAAACCAGTTAGTAAGTAACGCTTCACGGTGGGCATCCTTACCTATTCGGGACGTAAGTACTAATGAGAATTTTACTTGATGAGTTGGGCATGGGGATGTATCCCCACCTCAGAATAGTCGTCAAAGTTTCCCAGGATCCATGCAGAAACCAACTTTAATCTCATTTCCATAACGCGGCGATCAAGTTTTCTGGTCGTTTTTACGCCAAATGCCACGGGCTGGTAGCCGTGGCTGGACAATGATGGAGATTTAAGTGAAGCAGAAGCGTGCGCTGCGCCGAGGTTGGCTGCGCAAGTTTGCAGCATTGACGGCACTGGTTACTGCTGCGGCTGGTCTGAACCTGGTGGGTCCCCAGGAGGCTCAGGCTGCCAACAGCCCCTATGTGCCTGCCCGGTACCGCCTGGTGTGGAGCGATGAGTTTGAAGGCAATGCGCTAAACCGTAATAACTGGACCCCTGCCACTGGCGCCTGGGGTGACAATATGCAGATGGTTTACAAGGACCAGCCCCGCAACCTTTACGTTAAGGATGGCTCACTGCACCTGGTGGCTTACCGCGAGAAGAATGGCGTAAAGACTAACGTGTGTGGTGGTCAGAAGGTTAAGACCGGCAAAAACTGCATTCAGACCCGCCGTTACACCTCTGCCATGCTGCGCTCGCGCGACAAGCAGTACTTCAAGTACGGCTACTATGAGGCCCGTATCAAGCTGCCCAAGGGTCACTCTTCCTGGTCTAGCTTCTGGCTGCTGGCTCAGGACAAGACTTATGGTGACTGGCCGCACTCTGGTGAGATTGACGTCTTTGAATCCAAGGGTTACGACCCTCAGTTTGTGCAGTCCACTGCGCACTGGTTTAATAAGGATAAGGGTAAGCGCGACCAGTCCAACAACTGGAACAAGAAGCACTTTGGAATCAACACCCAAGATGGCTACCACACCTACGGTCTGCTGTGGGAACCCAATAAGCTGACCTACTACATTGACGGCGTAAAGACCCACGAAATCAAGGGCCCACTGCGCGGTACTCGCACCAATGGCTTCATGCCCTTTGACAAGGACTTCTACCTGCTGCTTAACCACGGTGTAGGCGGTAACTTCCTGGAGGGACGCTACAACCAGGCTGGTGGTTACATCGAGGGGCAGTATGTTAACGGTCAGGACATGAGCGTTGACTACGTGCGCGTATACCAGAAGAAGTGAGCGCCTGCTTAGCGCTACTTAACTGGATACAGCTACAAGCTAGCGCCGCTAGGCGGCGCCTGCAAAGCAGCTACACACAATAATGGTGGTGGTGGCGCAGCCTAAGGGCTGCGCCACCACCATTTATTAACGTCTCTACAGGCGTATCCTGGAGAAGTAGCTTGTGAGGTTTTGATCTGAGGCACCAATTTCTATGAACGAGTATGTCGCACAACTAGAGCGTGATCTCGCGCTTATTGAGAGAGGCTTCAAAGAAGAACAGCGCCGCGCCCAGGCTGACTACCACTCATTTGACCGAGAACATGCTAAGGCCCTCGCTCACCTGGCTTATCGGTCCCAGGTTTACCAGGTGCGTATGTATGCAGTATTCCTGCTGGGACACCTGTCACAAGAGGAAGAGATTTTAAACTTCCTCAGAGATGAAGTCTCCAAAGATGACAATTGGAGGGTTCAAGAGGTTCTTGCTAAAGCCGTCGATGAATTCTGTGCGACCAGGGGATATGAGCAAGCACTGAGTGTTATCGACCAGTGGTTGAATGACTCTCGCCCACATGTGCGGCGAGCTGTTACTGAAGGTTTACGGATTTGGACGAGTCGTCCGTACTTCAGAGATAACCCATGTGAAGCAATCGAGAGACTATCGCGGCTTCGAAGTGATAGCAGCGAGTACGTTCGCAAGTCTGTGGGAAATGCCTTGCGGGATATTAGTAAGAAATTCCCGGACTTGGTTGCAGCGCAGCTGGGCATGTGGAGCTTGCAAAGCCGGGAAGTAAAGCAAGTACATAGCCTGGCAAGCAAGTTCATCAAATAGTGCAGTGCTCAACTGGCACGGCTTCGTTAATTGCCCGTTGCAAGGCCGCAGGCACATGCGTGTCCGTGTGGACCTCGGCAGGAAAACCGGTTAGCTCGCTTGTGTATGCGGCGATATCCGCCAACTCAAACAGTGATAAATCACGGCTCGGAGTACCGATCAGATCAATATCCGACTCGAAGCCATCCGTTCCCTGAACGATAGAGCCAAAGACACGCAGAGCCTCAAGGCCTCGTTCCTTGGCGTAACTACCAATCGAGGAAGCATAGCGGGCTAGTGGCACAGAGGGGCGATAGTCTGCCATACGCAAGATACGCTCAAGCATTTCAGCAGACACAGCCCGCTTACCTGACTCAATCTGTGCAAGGGTTGACTGACTCATTCCAGCCAACCCCGCCAGCTCTGCTTGCGTAAGAGACGCGTCCCTACGCGCCTCACGCACTAGGGACGGCGCATCTTCCCGCCGAAACCGAGCCATAAATCCATGGTAGTGCACGTATGCACTATTACGGAGAGCTCGATTCAGTCTAAGCCGCCGGCTCCTGGGCCGGGCTCAGCCTGCAAAAATGCTGGCTCGCGGTAACCAGCCTTAGCGAAAGCCTGCGCAATAGCTTGGGACACCTGCTCTAACTCCTGGGTGCGCACCAAGGCAATGGCAGAGCCACCAAAACCCCCGCCAGTCATACGCGCCCCAATAGCTCCAGCGGCGCGGGCTGCCTCAACCGCTGTATCCAACTCGCCTACAGTCACTTCATAGTCATAGCGCAGCGAGTCATGCGAAGCATTCATCAACTGGCCCACCTCAGCTAGCGCGGATGCATCAGTTAAATCTTGAGTTTGCAGCAGCTCAATGAGCTTTTCAGTGCGCTCAATCTCGCTAACCACATGGCGCGTGCGGCGCACCAAAGTATCCACTTGCTGCTCCTGCAGGCCCTGCTCGCGAGCGCTTTGGGCCAGCAGCTCCAGGTTGTAGTCAAGCTGCTCGGGATCCAAATCAGCCAAAAGCTCCACTTCCAACAGCTTTGCAGCCTGCTCGCAGCTACTGCGCCGCGCCGCATACTGGCCATCAACCAGCGCGTGCGGGGCGCGGGTATCAATCACCAGCAGGCTCAAACCCGACTCGGCCAAGTTAAAAGTCACCTGCTCAGCTGAAAAATCGGTGCAATCTAGCGCTAAAGCATGTCCGGCACGGCACCGCAGCGACGCCGCCTGATCTAGCCCGCCAGTAGGGGCGCCCGCAATCTTATTTTCAGCCAGGCAGCATAGCCGGGCCAGGCGCTCGCGGCCCACATCCGAGGGGTTATCAGCTGGACCAGCCAAAGCCAGCCCGGCGACGTCGTCGAGAGCTACCGCTACCGCGCATTCCAAAGCGGCAGAAGAAGACAGACCTGCCCCCAGCGGCACGCAAGACTCTAGCGCAATATCGAAGCCTGGTAGCGGACCCAAGCCGTCTTGTTCCAGGGCCCAAGCTACCCCCACCAGGTAAGCAGCCCAGCCGCTAACCTCGCCGCTTTGGCCTTTAGGGGCCACCTGATCCAAATCCAAGCTCACCACATCGCTAGGGTCGGCTGAAGAAACCAGGCGTACCAGGCGGTCTGGGCGCCGGCTCAAAGCCACAAAAGCGCGGTGCGGCAAGGCAATCGGGAAGGCCAGGCCGCCGTTGTAGTCAGTGTGCTCGCCAATAACATTTACGCGCCCGGGGGCTTGCCACACGCCCTCAGGCTGGCTGCCAAAGGTAGCCACAAATAAATCTGTGGCACCCTTAGCGCCCTGACTAAAGCTTAAAGCGGGCAGGTTTAGCATCTTTGCTCCTTATATATGGTCAGTCCACGCTAGTAGTTAGTCTGCACTAGTAGTTAATCTGCGCTGGTAGTTAGTCCGCGATGGTTAGCGTGATGCCGTGATCTTCCAGGTGAGCCACGGTCTGCGGCTCAGGTGAGCGGTCGGTGATCAAAACATCCAGGTCATCGAGGGAACAGAAGCATTGCAGTCCGAGCGCGTCCCACTTAGACACATCCATAACCGCCACCGTGGTGCGCGCGCAACGTACCAGCGCACGGTTAGTGGCAGCCTCGGAGAGGTTCGGGGTCATCAAACCTACACGCGCATCAAAAGCGTGAGTACCCATAAACGACCATTCCACGCGTAGCGAAGAAAGCGCATCAATCCCGGTCAGCCCCACTAAGGCAGCGGAGGGAGTACGCTCGCCACCAATCAAAATCACACTGGGGGCGGGGCGGCCCTGCTCGCGGGCCGTATCTGCGGCGTCGAACAGCAAATTAGCTGCTGGCAGCGAGTTAGTAATGATGGTCAAAGTTGGAAAATGTTCCAACTCAGTCAGCGCGCGCGCCACTGCCAAAGTGGTGGTACCTCCAGAGAGCGCCAAAGAATCCTGGGGGCGCACAAGCTTAGCTGCAGCTAGCGCAATTTGGCGTTTTTCATTGGTATGCTGCTCAGATTTAGTGGCAAAGCGCGGCTCCATAGAGCTGGGACCAGCAGCTACCGCGCCGCCGTGAACGCGCTCTACTAGGCCGGCACTAACCAGCTCAGTAATATCGCGGCGCACGGTCATCTCAGAGATGCCCAGCGCCTCAACTACTTCTGCCACGCGCACGCCACCGTTGCGCGTAACTAAATCCATGATGAAATCCTGGCGTTGGCGGGCCAGCATGGGGGTTCCGGTATTGTCGCTCACGGTAGATATTTTGCCATATTGTTGCTTCTTGTTGGCTTTATAAGTGCAAATAGTTTGACTTAGTTGGGCTCTTGGTTAGGGTCGAAGTAGCAACATATAATGCCCTAGGAATGCGGCCTTAATGCATGTGTCGAAGCCTCGTTAACGTGCAAACAGTGACGAGCTGAGCGTATCTATGGGCACAGTCAAATCCCGAGGAGTGATGCAAATGGCTCTAGCTGTTGAGTCGGAAATTGGTCGCCTAGAACAAGTTATCTTGCACCGCCCTGGTGACGAGATGAAGCGCCTGACCCCACAAAACAAAGACGATCTGCTCTTTGACGACATTTTGTGGCTAGCCGAAGCGCAAGAAGAACACGATAAATTCGCAAACGTACTGCGCTCACGCGGCGTCGAAGTACTTTATATGCAAGATCTGCTGGCCCAATCGCTAGACAACAGCGAAGCCCGCACTCACGTATTAGAAAACACCTTCACCCCGGCCACATTCGGCCCGCTAGCTGTAGACAATATCCGCAGCCACTTCAGCACCCTGCCCAGCGAGGAACTCGCCCGCATTCTGGTGGCCGGCCTAACTAAGAACGAGCTGCTAGAAAACACTAGCGTCCCCTCCTCAGTAGTAATTGCTGGCATGGATGGTGACGACCTGATCCTAGAGCCGCTGGTAAACCACCTCTTTACCCGCGACACCTCCTGCTGGATCTATAACGGCGTATCCATTAACTCCATGCGCCTGCCGGCCCGACGCCGTGAAACCGTTAACTACCAGGCAATCTACCGTTGGCACCCGCTGTTTGCTAACGAAGAATTCCCCGTATTTAACTTTGGCTCCATGAACGGCACCGGCGCCGTCGAAGGTGGAGACGTACTGATTATCGGTAACGGCGCAGTACTAATTGGTCTAGGTGAACGCTCCACCACCCAAGGTGTAGAAATCCTAGCTAGCAAACTGTTTGCCTCAGGCAAGGTAAACCGAATCGTGGCCCTAGACATGCCCAAGGTGCGCTCGCAGATGCACCTAGACACGGTCATGACCATGATCAACGAGGGTACCTTTACCAAATACGCGGGTCTGGGTATGCGCCCCTCGCTGGTGATCACCCCCGGACCGGACCCCAAGCACCCAGCTATCGTCTCCCACCCAGCTGAAGACATGCACCATGTCATCGCTCGCGCCCTGGGCCTAGCCGACATTGAGGTGCTAACCACTCCGCAAGACTCTCTGGCTGCCGCTCGTGAGCAGTGGGATGACGCGAACAACTGTCTAACCATTTCCCCCGGCACCGTAGTCACTTACGAACGTAACGTGGCCACCAACACCTACCTACAAAGTCGCGGCCTGGAGGTGCTCACCGTACCTGGCAGTGAGCTCGGCCGTGGTCGTGGTGGCCCGCGCTGCATGAGCTGCCCGACCCTGCGCCAGCCGGTCTAAGTCCAGTTGGTGGCCCGCCAATCGGGCCACCGAGCGGGCATAACCGGCTAACCACCCGCCCGGGCGTTAAAGGCCAAGCGCCTGGCGGCGTCGTCGTAAAAAACTGGCCACATCCACCCCCTAGACCAATCCAAACCCTCTAAAGCCAAAGAAACGGAGAAGCCACTCATGGCATACCCCCTGCACGGTCGTTCCTTCCTGCGCGAACTAGACTTCACCCCCGAAGAGTGGCGTGGCCTGCTAAACCTGGCCGCTGAGCTCAAGGCTGCTAAGAAGGAAGGCCGCGAGGTCCAGCACCTCAAGGGCAAGAACATCGCCCTGATCTTCGAAAAGACCTCCACTCGTACCCGCTGCTCCTTCGAGGTTGGCGCTTACGACCAGGGCGCAAACGTAACCTACCTGGAGCCCACCGGATCCCAGATCGGTCACAAGGAATCCGTAGCTGACACCGCCCGCGTACTAGGCCGCTTCTATGACGGCATCGAATACCGTGGCGACAAGCAGTCCAACGTAGATCAGCTAGCCCAGCTCTCTGGCGTGCCCGTATGGAACGGTCTAACCGACGACTGGCACCCCACCCAGATGCTGGCCGACCAGCTGACCATGATTGAGCACTCTGACAAGCCCCTGCACGAGGTAGCTTTCGCCTACCTAGGCGACGCCCGCAACAACGTAGGTAACTCGCTGCTAGTTTCCGGCGCCATGATGGGCATGGACGTGCGCATGGTGGCCCCCACCGAGCTACAGAACTCTGACGAGGTAGTTGAGGCCGCCCGCGAAATCGCCAAGACCACCGGCGCCCGCATCACCATCACCGACAATGTAGAAGAAGGCGTTAAGGGCGTTGACTTCCTCTACACCGACGTGTGGGTATCCATGGGTGAGCCCAAGGAAGTTTGGGACGAGCGCATCAAGCTGCTACTGCCCTACCAGGTTAACGCGCAGCTGGTAGCCAAGACCGGCAACCCCAACGTGAAGTTCCTGCACTGCCTGCCCGCCTTCCACGACCTGAACACCACCGTGGGCCGCGACATCTACGAAAAGACCGGCCTGGACGCCCTTGAGGTTACCAACGACGTGTTCGAAAGCGACGTGAACATCGCCTTTGACCAGGCCGAAAACCGTATGCACACCATCAAGGCCGTTATGGTGGCCACCCTAGGGGAGTGACCTTTGCGCATTGTGGTTGCCCTGGGCGGTAACGCCCTGCTGCGTCGCGGCGACAAGCCCGACGCCGACATCCAGATTGCTAATGTGCAGCTAGCTGCGGCCCAACTGGCCAAGCTAGCTAACGAGCACGAACTGATCATTACCCACGGTAACGGCCCCCAGGTGGGCGTCTTGGCCCTGGAAAGTGCCAATGACGAGCGCCTTAGCCGCGCCTACCCGCTAGACACGCTGGGCGCTGAAACCCAGGGCATGATCGGTTACTGGCTGCTGCAAGCCATGCAAAACGCCCTGCCCGGGCGCCAGGTGGCCACCATGGTGTGCCAAACCCTGGTGCTCTCTGGAGACCCCGCCTTTGCCAACCCCACCAAGTTCGTGGGCGAGGTTTATGACGAGGAAACCGCCAAGCGCATTGCCCGCGAGCGCGGCTGGGTAGTTAAGGCCGACGGCGAGCACTTCCGCCGCGTGGTGGGTAGCCCCGCCCCGCAGCGAGTGATTGAAACCCGCCTGATCCGCAACCTGGTTAACTCCGGGGCAGTGGTGATTTGCGCTGGTGGTGGCGGCGTGCCCGTGATCCGTAACGAGAAGGGGCAGCTGCAAGGCGCCGAGGCGGTTATTGACAAGGATCTAACTGCTGCGGTGCTAGCTGAAGACCTGGAAGCTGATGCGCTGATCATCCTCACCGACGTAGACGGTGTCTATGAAGGCTACGGCACTGCCCATGCCCGTATGGTTAAGCGCGCCACCCCGATGCGTCTGCGCGAAATGGGTCTGCCTGCTGGCTCTATGGGGCCCAAGGTGGAGGCGGCTTGCCGCTTTGTGGAGCTGACCGGGGATATGGCTGCAATTGGCCGCCTGGAAGATGCGGTAGATATCATCGCTGGTCACAGCGGCACGATTGTTACCCCTGGGGGTAACTATGGTGGCCCTGGGGATTTGCGTCCCCCGGGCGTGGGCCGTATCTAGTGTTAACGATCCGTAAAATTGTGGTGGCCTGCAAAGCGGTTTATGCCCGCTGGCAGGCCACCACGTTTGGGCGAGCCTATGCGCGTTTTAAGGCTGAACGCGGGGCGATTTTGGCATCCGGTATTGCCTATACCGGCTTGGTCAGCCTGTTTGCGGCGCTGACGCTTGTGGTTTCCTCGCTGCTGCAGCTTTCGGATATGTTTCCGGCTTGGCGCGCGGCCATGGTTAAAACGCTTAGCCATGCCCTGCCGGGGGTTATTTCTGATGGCTCTAGCTCGGGGTTGGTGCGTTTGGATCAACTGGAGCTAAATCAGGGTATTGGGATAGCTGCCTTTATTGGCACGGTGACGCTGGTAGCTACGGCCCTGGAAATTCCGGCGGTTTTGCGCGGCGGGGTGCGGGCAATGTTTTCAGCCCCGGTTTTGCGCGCAAATTTTGTGGCTTTGCGTTTGCGTGACGCCGCCATGGTGCTGGTGGTGGTTATTGGGGTGAGTGTGAGCTCAGCGGCCTTGGCTTTGGCGGTGGCGCTGCACTCCCAGCTTGATAGCTACTTGCATATTCCTGGCTCCACTTTGCTGTTGCAGCTGTTTGCTTATGGGCTGGGTTTTATTGTCGACGGCGGCGTGTTAACTGCAATAGTTATACTCGCCAAGGTTGAGGTGCGCCGGCGAGTATTACTAATTGGCTCTTTTGCCGGAGCCGGTGTGATGACAGTGCTGCGCCTGGTGGGCAGTCAGGGATTGGCCTCTGGCACTGTAAATCCGCTGCTAGGCTCGTTTTCGACGGTTGTGGTGCTGCTTATTTGGATGCACGCAGCGGCCATGGTGCTGCTTTACACCAGCGCCTGGATGGCGATTGCTACTAAAGAGAAAAGTACAGCTGAAACTGTTGAGGGTGGCGCGGTCTTAATAGTCACCTAAACCCGCTAGGCTTGGTCTATGACCCAAATCCACGCCATCATCCCTGCCGGTGGAGCCGGCACCCGTTTGTGGCCGCTTTCGCGTCGTGAGCGCCCGAAGTTTCTTCTCGACCTGACCGGCGCGGGTCGTTCCCTGCTACAGGGGACTGTGGCCCGCCTGGCTCCGGTATCTGATTCGATCACCGTGGTAACCGGTATTGCCCATGTGGCTGCGGTGGCTGACCAGCTGCCCCAGCTTGACCGCGAGCAGCTAATTGCTGAGCCGGCCCCGCGTGACTCTATGGCCGCTATTGGCCTGGCGGCGGCAGTGATCGCTAACCGTAATGGTCGCGACGCTGTGGTGGGTTCTTTTGCTGCCGACCAAACTATTGCTGATGAGGCGGCTTTCCATGCGGCTGTGCGTGAGGCTGCTGAGCTGGCCCTGGCCGGATACGTGGTCACTATTGGGATTGAAGCTAGCGGTCCTTCTACTGCTTTTGGTTACATTCACTGCGCTGAGCCCATTACTGTGCCCGGCGCCCCCAGTGGCCGCGCGGTGGCTGGCTTTACGGAAAAGCCGGATGCTGAAACTGCCGCCGCTTACCTAGCTAGCGGCGACTACCGCTGGAATGCGGGCATGTTTGTGGTTAAGGCTGGGGTTTTGCTAGACCACCTGGCCACCACCAAGCCGGCTCTGGCTGCAGGTATTGAGACTATCGCTAAGGCTTGGGACACGCCCGAGCGTGAAGAGGTACTGGCTGCCACCTGGCCGGGCCTGGAAAAGATCGCCATTGACCACGCTATTGCTGAGCCAGTGGCAGCTGCTGGTGGCGTGGCCGTGGTGCCTGCCGCTATGGGCTGGGATGACGTAGGTGGCTTTGACGCCCTCATTGAGCTGATCCCGGCCGCCGAGCAGGGTACTGGCGCCGGGGTTAAGCAGCTGGATCTTTCTGGCGCTACCCAGGTGCGTAACGTAGGTTCCGACGGCGCCCTGGTGGCTAGCTCTGCTGGACGTCTAGTGGCGCTACTGGGCGTGCCCAACCTGGTGGTTGTGGACACCCCTGACGCTCTACTGGTGGCAGACCCGGCCCACGCTCAGCAGGTTAAGGCAATTGTTGACGGTCTCAAGGCAGACGGCCAAGAGAAGCTGGTGTAACACAAGTGCGAGGCAGAAAGTGCCGCCGCCCCGGTTGTGGGCGTAATGCGGTAGCTACGTTGACCTCCAACTATGCGGACTCAACTATTGTGATTGGGCCGCTGTCGGTGGAGGCGGATCCGCAGGCCTATGACCTGTGTGAGGTGCACGTGGATTCTTTCACGGCTCCGCGCCAGTGGCAGGTGGTGCGCCTGGTGACTGAGTTTGAGCCGGCCCCGCCCACCCCAGATGACCTAGACGCGCTAGCTGAGGCAGTGCGGGCGGCGTCGCGGCGTTCACCTAAACGCTCTGAGGCGGTAGACCGTGCCCGCAGCTCTATGCCGGCAGATTTTCGCAATCCCCGCCCGGCCGCCACGGAGGTTACCCGTCGTTCACATCTGCGCCTGTTAAAGGGTGAAAAGGAGGGCTGATGAGCCAGATTGCCCCTTGGCTGCGTGAGTTGCTGCGTGACCCGGTGGATGTTTCACCGCTAACCGACGCCGAGCACATGCCCCCCACAGTGCTGCTGGTGCCCGGGCTTGGCTCGCTCCAGGCAGCCCCTGAATCTGGCAGCCAGGTGCAGGTACAGGCCCCTGGCGCCGACTACTACCTGGTTAACCGTGAAGCTACGCGCGCCTACCCGGTACGTGATGGGGTGGCCATGCTGCTGCCGCGCTAAAAGCGCCTACAGGGTGCCTAAACCGTAAGGAAGCTGCGCCGCCGCTGACTGTTGCTGTTGGTGGCGGCGTTCGCGTTGCAAATTCAAGAAATACTCCCTGTCACGCCGCTCCACCAAAACCGCAGCTAGTAGCCGTTCTGGATGCGTGTGTGGCGGGGGCGGAGGAGAAACCAAACCAGAGACCTGATCAGCTAAAGCCTGCCCCAGGGAGGCCCGGTGGCGCAGATCTAAGCTGGAGGCGCGCTGCAAGAAGGTGTAGGCCGAAAGCGACAGGTGGGTGGGCAGTTCGCGAATATCCGCCCCACGTGCCCAATAACGCAGCTCAGGGGGCATGATCAGTACCGGGGGAGAGGTAATAATGTTGTCCTCCTGGGCGGCATAGGTGCCCGCCAGCATGTCACCAACACGCTTGGAACGCTTAGAAAACAACATCACTACCACGGCTACTATCCCGGTGGTGAACAGCACTTCAAAGGGAGCACAGATAGCCCGTACAAAGCTTTGATAAGGGTGAGCCGGACCGCCGTCGTCGCGCACAATCCGCAAGCCCATAACTAACCGGCCCAAACTACGCCCCCGGCTGAGCACCTCCACCAGCCACGGCATGAAAATCAGCCAAAAAGCCAGCATTAGCGCCACGCTGGTTGCCAAAACCGCTGCAGACACAGTCGATTGGTTAACAGCGGTGTACAAAAGCCGCAGAGAGAACGATAAACCCAGGAAATATATGGCATAGTCAATCACTGCTGAGCCCATGCGGGTAGGCAAAGGCGCCGGGGCGATATCAACCACCACGCCTTCACCAGTGATAACCTGCTCAGGGACGATCATTCTTTCCGATGAGCTGTTCAAAGTCTCCACAAGAAAAGAGTACCCGGGTGGATATAGATGCGCTGCGCCAATCTCATAAAGACCAGTGGGAACGTCTGGGCAAGCTAGCCAACAAACGTATTCTCAGCGCCAAAGAAACCGATGAGCTGATCTCGCTCTACGGTCAGGTAGGCCAGCAGCTTTCCGCTGTACGCAGCCAAGCCCCCGACCCTGATGCAATTGTGGAGCTCAGCCGCCTACTATCGCGAGCACGCGGACGCATTGGCTACCACCAAAATGCGCGGGCCACCAATGTGCGCCGCTTCGTGACCGTCACCATGCCTATGGGGCTATATAAGGCGCGCTGGTTCTCAGTTGGGGTGATGGTGGCGTCCCTGGCAGTGTCGCTGATCTGCGCCCTGTACCTGCTCAACAATATGACGGTTTTTGACCTCCTGGTGCCTCCGCCTGTGCGCCGCTCTATTGCGCAAAGCCAATTTGTGGGTTACTACTCTCAATACGCCCATTCAGAGTTTGCCTCCCAAGTGTGGACCAACAACGCCCGGGTGGCCGCCATCAGCATCATTAGCGGCCTGACCGGTTTTTTCCCGATCTTGGTGCAATGGCAAAATGCTTTAAATGTGGGGCTAATGGGCGCGGTGATGAGCGAGCAGGGCGAACTCGGTAAATTCTTTGCCTACATAAGCCCCCACGGCCTGCTAGAACTTAGCTGCGTATTTATGAGCGGCGGGGTGGGGCTGCGCCTGTTTTGGACCATGCTGGTACCCGGCAGGCGCACTCGCGGCCAAGCCCTAGCCCAGGAAGGGCGCGTGCTGGTTTCAGCGGTTATCTCCCTAACTGCCGCCTTGGCTGTGGCCGGGGCTTTGGAAGGCTTTGTTACCCCCTCGGATCTGCCGCTATGGATCAAGATCATGCTGGGATCTAGTGCGGCTGTGGGTTTGTGGGCTTATACCTTCATTTTGGGGCGTCGTGCGGCTTTGCAAGGCGACGACGGCGACCTAGACCCAAGCCAAATCGGCGCCTACGCTGCCCAGGCCTGAACGCTCAAGCCTAACCCCCAAGCCAAACGCTCAAGCCTAACCCCCAGGCCTAAACGCTCAGACATTCAGGCCGGCTCCCAAACATTTAGGCCCGCTCCCAATCGGGGAGCGGGCCATGCCTGCGGCCGCGCAGAGCAGCGGATACGCTCTAGAAGGTGCAGCGCGCTTAGAGACTGTGCAGCGGGGCCTCGTGCCTGGCTAACTGCTGCCTGGCTTACTGCGCCGCTCTAGAGGCGGCCAGCGGCCTTAAGCGCCAGGTAAGTGTCAGCCAAAGCCGGTGCCAAAGTGGCTGGAGCTGACTCCACCACCTCAATGCCCAGACGCTTTAGCTGGCTGCGTGCCTGGTTAGTTTCTAGCAGTGTGCGCTCAGCGGCGGCAGCCTGATAAGCCAGGTCAGCATTGTCGCGCTCATGGCTCATTTGCTCAATTTGCGGGTTTATGGCGCTAGCAAAAATAAGCGTGTGCTTATGGGCAATCATGGCCAGCACATCAGTTAGGGCTTGATCGTGGCTTACTGCCTCAAGGCTGCTAAGCAAAACCACTAGGGCATGTTGGCTTAGACGCTGGGAGGCGGCCAAGTTAAGTGCCGGCGCCGACAACTCACCCAGATACGGCTCCACATCAGCTAGCTCATTAGCCATGGCGGCAATCAACTCACCTGACTTTTTACCGGCAATCCAAGCCCGGCGCCTAGTATCTAGCGCCATTACCTCCACCCGGTCGCCAGCGGCGCTAGCTAGGGCAGAGAGCAAAAACGAGCTATCAATGCTCACGTCTAAACGCGTGCCCTCCTCCATGCGGGTAGCGCTGTGGCGAGCACAGTCAATAATGATCAGCACATGCCTATCACGCTCAGGGCGCCAGGTACGCACCACAACTTCGCCGCGCCGCGCCGTCGAACGCCAGTCAATGGAACGCACGTCGTCGCCGGGAACATACTGACGCAAAGAATCAAATTCCGTGCCCGCCCCACGCACCATAACCGCGCTGCGCCCATCCATTTCACGCAGCAAATTAAGGCGTGAAGGCAAATGCTTACGCGAATTAAACGGCGGCAACACCTGCACATGTGCCGGCGCTACTAGGGAACGCTGACGCCCAGCCAAACCCAACGGGCCAAGTGAACGCACAGTGGCGTAGTCGGCCCGGCGCTTGCCTCGGCGTTTAGGTTGCAGCGGGGTAGTGAAACGTCGCTTCTGGCCGGGGCCCAAATTGAACTGGTAAAAGTTATCGCTAGCCCCGGCGCTAGGTACCCAGGCGTCACGCAGGCTCCCGCGCATAGCGCGCTTAGCAGTGTTAGTGATCGTAATACGCGAGGAGCTGGGCTGGCCTAAACGCACGGTGGGGCCGTTTTCGCGCTCAACCCTAAGCTCCAGGGGTTTTGGCGCCAAAAAGGCATCTAACAGGGCCAGGCAGATCACCGCCAGATCCCAGATCAGGGCTGCGCGCGTGGAAAGAAAAACCAGCAGCAAACACGGGGCCAGCAGTAAAGCCAGCCGTTTGGAGGCAAACATGCATTTACCTCAGCGCGGGACCGCAACCATACGCAGTACGCCGTCGATAACCGAAGCGGCACTGACCCCTTCAAGCTCAGCTTCAGGACGCAGCTTAATACGGTGACGCAAGGTAGGTAGCGCAAAGTTTTTGACGTCGTCGGGAGTGACAAAAGAGCGCCCGTTAAGCCAAGCCCAAGCCCGCGAAGTAGCTAGCAGGGCGGTGGCTCCACGCGGGGAGACCCCCAGTGACAGCGACGGCGAAACTCGCGTAGCCCGCACCAAATCCACAATATAGGCGGTCACCTCCGGGCCAACACCCACCTTAGCCACCTCACTGCGGGCCAGGCGCAAATCCTGGGCGTTAGTAACCGCCTGCAAACCGGCGCTAACCAGGTCACGCGGGTTAAAACCGTTGGCGTGGCGGGTGAGCACCTCAATTTCAGTGTCGCGCTCAGGCAGCGGCAGCACCAGTTTCATTAGGAAACGGTCCAGCTGCGCCTCAGGTAGGGGATAGGTGCCCTCATACTCAACCGGGTTTTGGGTGGCGATCACCATGAAAGGCTCAGGCAAAGCCCGAGGCGTGCCGTCAATAGAAACCTGGCGTTCCTCCATGGCCTCAAGCAAAGCTGCCTGAGTTTTGGGGGGAGTACGGTTAATTTCGTCAGCCAGCAGCAAGTTAGTGAATACTGGGCCCGGACGCAAAGAAAACTCGGCGGTGCGTGAGTCATAAATCAGCGAACCGGTTACGTCACCGGGCATCAGGTCCGGGGTGAACTGGATGCGTTTAGTATCCAGCTCCAACGACGCCGCCAAAGCCCTAACCAGCAGGGTTTTAGCCACCCCGGGCACACCCTCAAGCAGTACGTGACCGCCCGCTAGCAGGGCTACCACTAGGCCGGTGACGGCGGCGTCCTGGCCCACCACAGCTTTAGCGACTTCGCTGCGCACCGCTGCCAGGCGGGCCTGGGTGGGAACGCTATAGTCTAGGTTTTCAGCGCTCATAGTGCTTTACCTCTTCTTCTAATTGTTCAAGGGCTTGGCTTAGCTGGGTCAGTTCTACTGCACCTGTCGGCGCGGGCCCGTAGAGTATGTATTCAATTTCTTTAGCTGTGCGGTTGCAGGCCATAGATACCGTTTGTGTCACTAAGGTGGCGTCAGCATTTGGGGAAATCCCCAGGCGTCGGCCCAGCCTAATAATGGTGGCTATACGCAAAATACGGCCACTGTGCTCACTGGCTCCAGCGCGCTGATACAGGCCAGCGCGTCCCACCGTGGTTTCGGTGCCTTGCGCGACTACCGGCAGTGGCTCGTTAACGATCCGGCCTTGGCGCCGGCCCACAATAAATGCCCATACCAATGCCAACAGCCCAAACTGCCACATTAATGGCACCAGCCAGGACGGGTAGGGCTTAGGTGTCTGCGCTGCATGAACTGACTCATTAGTTTCAGCGTTATAAAAAACTACTTCACTGCCCCGGCCAGTGGCGTAAAGCGCCAAGGCTGCGTTGTCATCTTTGTCTAGGTACTTGTTGGTAACTAGCTCTGGATTAGTGATGATGCGCAGGGTTTTGCCAGATTTTAAGGGCAGCTCTAGGTAACCGTAGCCGTTAGCGTAAGCGAAACACAGCTGAGCGGGGCCACGGCCTAGGTACTGGCTGTCGGCCAGCGCCTGCGGGTTACGCACTATGATGGCGTTTCCGGTTGCGCTGATGGTTTGGGCTTTGGTGGGTATAGAGCAGGTGCCGCGAGAGACAGGTTTATCGTTATAACCTTGCGGTTCCAAGCCGCTTTCAGTCAGGGCCTCAGGCAGGTAGTACTCGAAGCCAACCAAGGTGATATCAGCGTTTGAGGTGGTTAGTAGAGTCTCAAAATCATAATTTCGTAGCTGGCCAGCATTAAAGATGGTTACCGGTTTGCCCTGCTGGGCAGCCTCGATAGCTTTTGCAGGTGAACGCACCTGGTCCACTGAGACGTCATAGTGGTCGCCAAGTACCTGAGTTAAAGCCCGCACACCCTTAGAGCCAACGCTGTGGATGTCGTAGGGCTCTTTAGTGATTTCCTCTTTCATGGAGGCGTAGATAACCATGCCTGCCAGCAGCAAGCTAAGCGTGATTGCCAGCAGTTTCCAGCCTTTAAAGCCGCTCTTTTTAGAGTTGGCAGTGGCTTGTGCGGGGGCTGTTTGTACACTCATCGCCGCCTACCTTCAGTGGCGTAGGGGTTAGAGGCATATGGGTTAACATCCAGTGGGCCAGCTGAGCCGTGAGTTAGCTCCGGGGTCAGGTTGTGGGCGCTTTGGTGGGTTATGCCTGGGGTTTTGGTGACGGTGACGGCGAAATCACGCATCCACTGATCATCGCTAGGGCCGGTTTCTTCGTGACCATAGCGAGCCCGGTCAAACAGGTTAGCGGCGTAAGCAAAGCTCTCGTTTAGGTTTGGCATTACCTGGGCCCCAAGCTGACCGGCCTCCTGAGCGGTCATGCCTGGATAATCTTCCAGCAAGGCGCGCTCGTCTAGAGAGCGGATAATGGCGCGGAAACGGTCTACGACGGCGTTAACCCAGTCACCGGCGGCAGCCGCCTTATTGGCGCTAAGCGTGAGCATACTGGCGTCACGTTTATCTTCAAAAAGCGCTTTTGATTTGCGTTTACGACGTGCCAAAGTGATTTTTGTGGCCAAGTAGAGCAGCAAAGCTATCAGCGCCATAAAGATCAAAAAGGTAAGCAGCACTCCAACCCATTCCGGTAAACCCAAATTTAGTTTAGCTTTACTTAGTGTGGAGTCCAGCCATTTAAATAGCTTTTCTAAAAGATTTTGTTTAGGTTTATAAGCTATTTTACTGAGCTCATGGTGGGCTTGTTGGCGTGCTTCATCTGGGCTTGGAGTGGGCTGGCTCCAAGTCGGTAGAAGGGCAAACTTCCAGATTAAATTCATTGTGCCTGTTGTTCTGCTACCGCGTTACGTAGCTCCACATCCAGGCCTTCTTTACGCATACGCAGATCGATATATAGCAATGCGTTGACCGAGGAAGTGAAAGGCAAAATTAATAGCTGAGCAATGGTAGACATAACCATAACCAGTATGTAAGTGGTATTTAGGGATGCGATCACATCTTCAGGTGACGATGATCCAACGACGATAAAAATTGCACCTAGTGCGTCAGCAATACCGACAAAGATGCCGGCCACCATAGAGGTGATTATGGCGGTCAGAATATTAATGCCGAACAGGCGCCAAAAGTTTCCACGAGTTAGGCTCCAAGAGCGGCCAATAGCGGCAAATACTCCCAGGTTTTCAAGCACCATGGCTGGTGAGGCAACACTGAATTTAATGGATAAGTAGGAGCTTACTAGTGCGCTAATCACCATCAGTATCAATAAGCCAACTAGGCTGACACCCAGGTCTTGGAGAAATTCGCGGTCTGTCTTAGCTGTAGAAGCTGCGCTAGCTAACAGCACAAAAAATACGACGATTCCAATTATCATCATCAGGCCGCTAATGATGCTGGTGATTATATTCAACCCAATTAATGGCAGGAACTTTGATTTAGTGCGTTCCCACACTTCTTTGCTGGAAGCTACTCGCCCAAGTACAGAGCGCGATACCGCTACAACAATTAAACCTGAAAGTAAAACCGTGGCTAAAACCTGTAAGAGAGTACCGCCTAGCTGAGAAAAAGATCCGGATAAGGAAGTGAAAACAGCGGCGTAAGGGGAGCTGGGGCTGAGGTAGTTAGGTAATACCAGGTTGATAATTGCATAATTTGTGGCAATGCTAATTACTAGCACTACCCCTAGCAGGGCGGCAGTAAAACCAAACATGGTGCGCGCATTAGTTTTAATTGCCGCAAATGCGCCCTGATAGATGTCGCCAATAGACAGGGGGCGCAGGGGAATAATGCCAGGCTTGTAGACATAGAAGTTTGCGGCGCCGTTAGATTGTCCATAGCCAGCGCCCGGATAGGCGCCGCCGCTCGGGTAGCTACCCGCGCCGGGATAACCCGCCGCCCCCGGGTAACCGCCAGGGTAACCAGGGGTGGCGCCAGGGTAACTACCAGCCCCGGAGGTGGCAGAACCGCCTGCCCCGGGATAACCAGGGGCAGCGCCAGAGTAATCAGGAGTGGCTCCGGGATAACCAGCCCCAGCAGCACTAGCCGCACCGACGCCAGGCGCGCCAGCGCCGCCGTCGTAACCAGCGCCCGGGTAGGAACCCTGCCCAGGGTAGGGGTTGGCATAGCCGCCAGAGCTGCTTGCAGATCCAGCCGGCTGCCCAGATGAGTGTTCACCCGCGCTTTCGTCGAAATTAGGCGTTTGCCAAGTTTCGCTCACCGTTACCTCCTCGGGAATATGCTACATACCTAATCCTGCCAGGTTTGGGTAACTTGCACCTACGCCTTGAGGAGGAGGTTTAGCTACATTCCTGTATAACCATGCAAAAATATGCTTTAAGTGTCACAATGTAGTTATGAGCACGCGTATCTTACTGGTAGATGATGATACTGCCCTGTCTGAAATGGTTGGCATGACCCTCGAAAGCGGGGGTTATGACGTGGTTTATTGCGCAGACGGTACGCATGCTTTGCAGGCTTTTACTATTAACCAGCCAGAGCTAGTGCTGCTGGATCTGATGCTGCCGGGCATGGATGGCATTGAAATCTGCCGCCGCATTAGGGCTATTTCTGACGTGCCCATTATTATGCTCACCGCCCGCAGTGACACCCAGGATGTGGTGGCCGGGCTGGAGGCAGGGGCTGATGACTATGTGGCTAAGCCCTTCAAAAACCGTGAGCTGATGGCCCGGGTACGTACCCGCCTGCGCCGTGTCAGCGACGTCGCCGCCAACGCTGAGCCGCCCAAGGACAAGCTGCGCATTGGCGATATCGATATTGACGTGCTCGCCCACGAGGCTCGCCGCGCAGGCCAAGTAGTGCCGCTGACCCCGCTGGAATTTGACCTGGTAGTGACCCTGGCGCGTGAACCCTGGAAGGTGTTTACCCGTGAGGAACTGCTAGAGCGTGTGTGGGGTTACCAGCACAGCGCCGACAACCGTCTGGTCAACGTGCATGTGCAGCGCCTGCGGGCCAAGGTGGAACTAGACCCCGAGCACCCCAAGGTGGTTATCACTGTGCGCGGCGTAGGTTACCGCGCCGGTAGTGCCCAGGGCTGATGCGTGGCCTAGACGCTATACGCCAGTGGTTGGCGCGTAGCCCCCTAAAATACTTTCGCCTAGCCCTAGCGCGTTCACTAGTGCTGCGCGTAGCCGTGCAGGTCATGGTGGTGGGGATGGTGTCAGTGCTAGCCCTGATCATCTTCGCCACCTCCTGGGTGCGCTCAGACCTGCTGCGTGAACGCCTAGATGCAGTAATTGCCGACGCCGATACGCGCGTGGCTACGGCCCAAAGCCAAATGGATGCCACCGCCGTCAACACCACGGCGGAAGTCTCAGCCCTGGCTCAAAGCCAAGTTACCTCCCTAAAAGACGCCATTAGTGGCGCCAACGGGGTGGGCGTGGTGCTGATGCGTTCACGTAGCTCAAACTCTGCGATTGTTATTAATGACCTGTCTTCCACCTCCGGATTACGCCAGGCTATTTCTAATGATCTGATTAACCAGTTGGAATCTAACCCGCACCGCCAATACTGGCAGTACACCAAGGTGACCGACAACGGCAAGACCGTGCCCGGCATTGTGGTGGCCAGCCAACTGACTTTGCCTTTAGCCGGCACTTACAACGTTTTTTTGGTGTATTCGCTAAAAAATGAGCAGCACCTGCTTGATATCGCTACCCGCGCCTTAGTGTGGGGTGGATCGGTGCTGGTGGTAGCCATGGGAGTAGTGGTTGCATTACTTACTTGGCGTGTGCTGCTGCCAGTTAGACGCACCTCGCTAGCTGCCCAGCGCCTAGCCGCCGGTAACTTTGGCGAGCGCCTAGAAATTAAAAGCCAGGACGAGGCCGCCTCCCTAGCCCTGTCTTTTAACAACATGGCTGATTCAATTGAAGCCCAAATTGATCGTCTAAGTGAGCTTTCGCGTCTGCAACAGCGTTTTGTTTCTGACGTCTCCCATGAGCTGCGCACGCCCATGACCACCATTTTGTTGGCTGGTGAAGCCCTCTTTGACGCCCGCGATAAGTTCAGTGATCCGCGCCTAAAACGCAGTACTGAGCTGCTATATGGACAAATTGAGCGCTTCGACAAGATGCTGGCTGACCTACTAGAGATCTCGCGTTTCGACGCCGGCTCAGCGGCCCTATCTTTGCAGGAATGGGATGTGGGTGAAATTGCCCGCGACGTCATTGATTTTGCCCAGCCACTAGCTCAAGCTAACGGCTGCCAAATCCGCCTGCACATTGAAGGCAATAAGGTGACCGCCGTCGTCGACCACACCCGAATTGAGCGAATCCTGCGCAACCTGGTGGTTAACGCAACCGAACACGGCGAAGGCAAGCCCATCGATATCAACGTGGTGGGCGACGACACGGCCGTGGCGGTGCGGGTGCGTGACCACGGCATTGGCATGAGCGAAGAGGTGGCCGAGCACGTCTTTGACCGCTTCTACCGGGCCGATCCTTCGCGGGCGCGCAAAAGTGGGGGCACCGGGCTGGGCCTGTCGATTTCGCGTGAGGATGCTGCCTTACACAATGGCACCCTCAGCGCTTGGGGCTGGCCTGGTGACGGCGCCGCTTTCTTACTGCTTATTCCCCGCAAGCAGGATGTTCCTGCAGGTAGAGGCCCGCTGGACGTGATTCCTCCCGACGCCCCGCTGGAGGCTTTGGTTAAGGATGTGGCCGGGCATGTGGGTCCTAACCCTGAGCCGGTGCCGACGCCGTCGCTAGGGTTGCCGCTGCTGATTCCGGCTACGCGCTGGGCTGATGAGGAGGAGGAAAATGATGCCTCCTAACTCTGCTAAGCGCCTTCCTGACGCCAACTTTGCCTCACGTCTTGGCGCTAACTTTGCTTCACGCCCTGACGCCAACTTTGCCTCACGTCCTGGCGCCAACTTTGCCTCACGTCGCGCCCTGCTCAAAGCCTCACTGCTGGCGGGGGCAGGGTTGGGGCTAGGAGCCTGCGCCACGCTGCCCACTAGCGGGCCGGTGCGAGTGGCTGATCACGGCGTGCGCCAAGCCGATCTGGTGCTGCAATACGCCCAGGGGCCGGTTAAAGGTGCTAGCCCCACCCAGATCGTGGAGGGTTTCTTGCTGGCTTGCGCGGCCGGCTACTCTGACGAATTTGCTACCGCCCGCAGCTTCTTGCTGGGTCAGGCAGCTAGCTCCTGGCGTCCGGATGCCCAGGTGTGGATTTATGATTCTGCCGGCAATGCGCGGGTGACTGACGCCAGTGACGGCTCTATAAACGTCTCGGCCCCGGCCCTGGCCACGCTGGATGCTAAAGGTATCTACTCGGTGGCTTTTGGGGGAGCAAACCATGAGCTGACCTTGTCGCTGGCCACCGACGGGTCCGGACAGTGGCGTATTGCGGCGCTTCCCGACGGCGTTTTGCTTTCTGCTACTTCTTTCCAGAACGCTTTCGCGGCGCAAAACCTGTACTTTTTCAACCGTTCCCGCACTGCTTTGGTGGCCGATAGGCGCTGGGTGCTGCGCCGCAGGCTAACTGCTCACGTGGTTAGTGCGCTGCTGACCGGCCCGGCACCCTGGCTTAACCAGACTCTTTCTAGTGCCATTCCCGACGGCGTCACCCTGGGCAGTGGGGGAGTTGAGGTGAGTCAGGCTGTGGCCACCGTGGATTTATCCAGCGAGGTGGCTAACGCTTCGGCTAACGATAAGCAGGCGATTGTGCGTCAATTGGCCACTACTTTGGGACAGTTGGGCTCAGTTAACCAGGTGATAGTTGACTGTGGTGGCACAGTTATTGGCTCTAGTGCCACCATCCGCCAGGGCCATCGTTCGCCTGGTGCGGTGGTGGCCGCTAGCGCGGCAGGCCTGGTGCGCCTGGAGGGTAATAACACGAAGGTGCTGCTAGATGCCGGCGCCCTAGGTGAAGGTATCAATGGGGTGGCGGTAGCCGACGCCAACACCATCTACCTGCAACGCAATAATGCTTTGGAGCGGCTGAGCGTATCTACCAAGACCCTTACGCAAGTAAATGGCGACACTGATTTAGGCCCGGTATGCGCCGATAATTCCGGCTGGGTGTGGCTCTACCAGGGCGCTAATGTGCTGGTTTACTCGCCTCAGGGGACACGCTACACACTTGCTGTGCCCTCAAACCTGCCTATTGCGGCTTTTGATGTGGCTAGCGATGGCAACCGCCTGGCCTATGCGGTGGCCGTGGGTGAATCTATGCGAGTTTCAGTATGTGCGGTGGTGCGTGACGATAAGGGCGTGCCCACTGGGCTTGGCGAATCGTATTCGATTTACCAAACTGATGTGGCGGCGCTGAGCTGGGTTGATGAGGTGACCGTGGCGGTGCTGGCTACAGCTAATACTGCCGGGGTGGCGCAGCTGACCTACGCCCCAGTGGGTGGGATGGTAACCGATATGACTCAGGTCACTAACGCTGTGCGCCTAGTTTCAGGCAAGCATGGCGGGCAGGTATCGGTGCTGACCACCCAAGGACAGTTGATGGTTTCTTCCGGCGCCACCTGGGTGCCCAGCTATTCGGGTCTGAGAGCGGCCACCTACAGCCGCGTCTAGCCTGCATATGTGTCACAGTTACAAATGAGGGTGCAGACAAATACAGGCAAACACAGGTAGGTACAGGTAAACACAGACAAATACAGGCAAAATCGTCCCTTCCCTATAATTTAAACGCGTATTTTCATAGGCGACGGACGATTTTGGGTGTAAATGTGGACCGCTGCTTTTGATCACTGACAGCGCCGGGCGCTTTACCTGTTTGTGCTGCCGACGGCGCCGCTCGCTTACCTGATTGAACTGCCGACGCCGCAGGGCTGGGTACCTGCGCTGCTAGCGTCGGGTGCGGCGCAGATATCTGCTGCCGACGGCGCCGCTCGCGCCAGAACATAAACAGGACATAAAAAGGGTGGCTGGGTTTCCCCAGCCACCCGTGCTGCATTAGCAGCTGTGGGCAGGCGTTTTAAAACGCTCGATGCCCCGCTTTAGGTGTCTACACCGTCTCTAGACGCAGCAGACCGTAGGTCCAACCTTTGCGGTGGTAGATCACGCAAGGCTGGCCGGAGGATGCTTCAACAAATAGGTAGAAGGAGTGGCCTACCAGTTCCATTTCGTAAAGCGCCTCTTCAATGGTCAAAGGCGTGGACTGGTGTAGTTTCTGGCGCACAATCACCGGGGAGTCGCCGATCTGGGATTCAACTACCTCACCGGGCTTGGTGGGCGGCAGTACGATTTCCTCAACCTCGGCCTCGGGGGCTACTTCGATACCCTGCTCAACTAGGGCCTGTTCGACCTCAGCGGTGATCATCGGGTAGCGGCGGTGGTCCTTCTTACGATCACGTGCACGACGTAGGCGCTCGAATAGCTTGTCGATAGCCAAGTCAAAAGCTGCGTAGCGGTCGCTGGAGCTGGCCTCTGCGCGGATAACCGGGCCCTTGGAGATTACCGTGAGCTCAACTCGCTCAGAAGTGTCTGCCAAACGGGGGTTGCGCTCGTGGCTGACTTCGATTTCTACTCGCTGTGCGCGCGGGTCGTACTGGGTTACCTTGCTGATCTTCTCTTCTGCGTAGCTGCGGAAGCGGGAGCTAATCTCAGCGTGGCGGCCTACAACCGTGATTTCCATAGTTGAATCAACCCTCCTTGGTTGTTTCCGAAACATACCAACGATTGGGATGGTGTGTTGTAAGACACACTATAGTACATGATCGTGTTCTGTGTCACCATTATTTTGGCTAGTACTCTGTAGGCGAAATCGTGTTTTGTGTTGAATTTAGGGCCGTGCTGTGCGTTTTTTGGTAGGGGCCGTAGCCAGTGTCCAGGCGCAAACGACGACGCCGCCTGCCGCCTCTATAGCTTTGGCGCTGGCTTCCAGCGTGGCTCCGGTAGTGACGACGTCGTCCACCAGCACTACCTGCCAGCCGGTAGCGTCAGCTAGGCACTTCACCTGGCGTTGAGCGCGTTGCCGCGAGTTTTTACCAAGCTGCTTGCCTGAGCGCAGGCGCAGTGGATCGGCGCTGACCACAGCTATATCTAGCTGTGGAGCTAAATAATCGGTTAGACCTTGGGCTAATTGGCGAGCCACTAGGTTGGCGTGCCAACGCCGCGAAAGCTTAGAAGGGGCGTTAATGATTGCCAGGGGTTTATCTCTAGCGAGCTGGCAGGTAAGCCAGGGGACCATGGCGGCGGCGCCGTCGTTAATCCCAGCTAATACGGCACCGGTGATAGCGCGGTGGCGACCGCTTTTAAAGCTGAGCACAATTTGGCGTAAAGCTCCCGCGTAGGTGCCTTGACTCCAGATGGCCAGATCTGTGGCTGGCAGTAAATCGCTGTTGAGCAAGGTGGCGCTGCGGCTTAGTAATTGCTGACACTGTGGGCATAGGTCTGTATCCCACAGGCCGCAACCAGCGCATTGGCGCGGCAAAACCAGCTGGCCGGTGGTTCTGAATGGGACGCACTTGAGGCCGCTAGCCCTGAAAGTGGTAGCCCTGAGGGTGGCGGTTTTAAATGGGGCGTACTTGAGTGCGGTGACCTTGAGGGTAGTGGGCCTGGAGGTAACGCCGGCGCGGCCTTCATCGCTAGAAGTAGCGTTGACTTTCGCAGTAGGAGGCCGGGCAAGAGGCATAAGAGCGTTAAACATAAATCAAATATCTCTAACATGACCTGCCGGCGCCAATAGTCAAAATAAATCTGTGGAAAACTCACTCAAGCCCTGGTCAAGCCGGTAAGGCTGGCGCGTAAGGGGTAGGGCTTGGTTGGTGAGGCCAGGTGCACGAAAAGCAAATAGCGAATAGATTCAAAGCCTTAGCCGGGCGATAGTACGATAGACAAGGTTGAATATATTCAAATGGCTGCCCGTAACAGGCTTAAGCCAGCAAGGAGCTTGTAAGCGTGTCTATTGTTGACCGGATCCTACGCATCGGTGAAGGCCGGACCTTGCGAAAGCTAAGTGCTATCGCGGACCAGGTTGATGCTCTTGAAGATGACTACCGCAAATTCACTGACGAAGAACTGCGTGATCAGACCAAAGAGTTTCGCCAGCGCCTAGAAGAAGGCGAAACCCTCGACGATATCTTGCCTGAAGCTTTTGCAACTGTGCGTGAAGCTGCTGACCGCGTACTAGGCCAGCGCCCCTACCGGGTGCAGCTAATGGGTGGCGCGGCCCTGCACCTGGGCAACATCGCTGAGATGAAGACCGGTGAAGGTAAAACCTTGGTGGCCGCTTTGCCTTCCTACCTGCGCGCGCTAACTGGCAAGGGTGTGCACGTGGTTACCGTCAACGACTTCTTGGCTGAGTACCAGTCTGACCTGATGGGGCGTGTGCACCGCTTCCTGGGGCTGACCACCGGTTGTGTACTTGCTGGTCAGGACCCTTCTGAGCGCCGCAAGCAGTATGACTGCGATATCACTTACGGCACCAACAACGAGATGGGCTTCGACTACCTGCGCGACAATATGGCCCAGCGCCCTGAGGACATGGTCCAGCGCGGGCACAACTTCGTGATTGTTGACGAGGTTGACTCCATTCTTATTGACGAGGCCCGTACCCCGCTGATTATTTCTGGCCCTGCCGACGGCGACAACAACAAGTGGTACCGCGAGTTCGCTGAGATCGCTAACTTGCTAAAGCCCGTCAAGGACTATGAGGTAGACGAGAAGAAGCGCACCGTGGGTATTTTGGCCCCCGGTATTGAGAAGATCGAGGATCGTCTAGGTATCGACAACCTCTACGAAGCCGGCAACACGGCCCTGATCGGTTTCCTCAACAACGCCATCCGCGCCAAGGAGCTGTTCAAACGCGACCGTGACTACATTGTTGCCGACGGCGAAGTGCTGATTGTCGATGAGCACACCGGTCGCGTTTTGGCTGGGCGCCGCTACAACGAAGGTCTACACCAGGCTATTGAAGCCAAGGAAGGTGTAGAGATTAAGAGTGAAAACCAGACTCTAGCTACCATCACCTTGCAGAACTACTTCCGTTTGTATCCGGAAGGTTCACGCTCAGGCATGACCGGTACAGCCGAAACTGAGGCCGCAGAATTCGCTGGTACCTACAAGATCGGCGTCGTGCCCATCCCCACTAACAAGCCCATGATCCGCAAGGACCAGCCGGACCTGGTGTACAAGTCCGTCAAGGCTAAGTTGAATGCGGTAGTTGACGACATTGAAGAGCGTCACGACGCCGGACAGCCGGTTTTGGTGGGTACCACCAGTGTGGAAAAGAGCGAAGAGCTCTCGGCTCTACTGCGTGAGCGTCGCATCCCCCACGAGGTGCTAAACGCTAAGCAGCACGCCCGCGAAGCCGCCGTCGTGGCCATGGCCGGACGTAAAGGTGCGGTAACCGTGGCCACCAACATGGCTGGTCGTGGTACTGACATCATGCTGGGTGGTAACGCTGAGTTCATTGCCGTGGCCTCCCTGAAGGAAGCCGGCCTAGACCCCATCGACACCCCCGACGAGTACGAAAAGGCCTGGCCGGCCGCCCTGAAGGCAGCCAAGGAAGCCGTCTCGGTGGAGCACGACGAGGTGGTGGAGCTTGGTGGTCTGTACGTGCTGGGCACCGAACGCCACGAGTCACGCCGTATCGACAACCAGCTGCGTGGTCGTAGTGGCCGTCAGGGTGACCCCGGTGAGAGCCGCTTCTACCTGTCCATGCAGGACGATCTGATGCGCACCTACGCCACCGGTCTGGCTCAGCAGATCATCTCCTCGGACCGTTACCCCGACGACGTGCCGCTGGAATCCAAGATGATCACCCGCAACATCGCCTCCTACCAGCGTCAGCTGGAGGCGCGTAACTTCGAGATCCGTAAAAACGTGCTTAAGTACGACGACGTGCTCACCGAGCAGCGTCAAAAAGTTTACGACGAGCGTCGCATGGTGCTGCAGGGCGAGGATCTAGAGCCCCACATCAAGGCCTTCCGTGAGCGCGTAATTGCCAATGTGGTGGCGCAGCGCACTGCCGAGGGCCGCAGCGACCAGTGGGACCTGGATCAGCTGTGGAAGGACCTGTCCACTGTCTACCCGATGGGCTTGAGCGTGGATGAGGTGGTCGACGGCGTAGGCGGCCTGGATGCGCTAACCAGTGAACGCCTAGCTGAAGAGCTCACTGAGGATATTGCGGTGGCCTATGAGGACGCTGAAGCTAACCTGTCCGCTAACGATCTAGCTGTGGCGCAGCTGGGTGAAGAACCCATGCGCACCCTGGAGCGTCGCCTGCTGCTGGCCGTGGTAGACCAGCACTGGCGCGAGCACCTGTACGAAATGGACTACCTCAAGGAAGGTATTGGACTGCGGGCCATGGCCCAGCGCGACCCGTTGGTTGAATACGCCAACGAGGGTGCCCACATGTTCAAGGCCATGATGGAAGCCATTCGCGAAGACACGATCGAGCAGATTTTCGCTTATTGCGCCCGCTTTGAAGCTCAGGCCAAGCAGGCCGCCCGCGAAGCCGCTCAGGCCCGTGAGCAGGCCTCGATCATGGGTGACACCGGCCGTAAGGCCCTGTCTACCGGGGTGACCTACTCCGACGCCGACACTCAAGGCGGCGACAACCAGGGTAACCGCGCTGAGCGTCGTCGTCGCTCCAACAAGAAGCGCCGTCGCCGCTGATCAGGGCCCTGGCTGGGGCAGCTGAGCAGGGCCCTGGCTGGGGCAGCTGAGCAGGGCCCTGGGGTAGCTGAGCAGGCCACCGCGCCAGCAAAGATCCATTAGCGCCTAATGATCCATTAGCCCATGTGCAGGTAGGTCATTACCCAGTGCCCGTGGCGCAACTGGATCTGGCAGGCACAGGCGTGGATGCGCCCGTCGTGGGAGAGCAACACACTGACTTCCCAGCCGCTGGCACTGGCCTGGGCCCGCACCGCATATAGGTAGGGGATCCGGGCTGGCTTGCCGGCCTGGCAGCGTGCGGCTACCTGTGCTCGGCGACTGAGGGCGTCATACAGCTCCGGGGTGAGCCAGCGGGCTAAATGCTGCGGCTGGCGCATCCCGTGCATGATTTCCCAAGCGTAAACGGCTACCGTCCCCGCCCAGCGTCCCGGATCGGGCAGTTGTTGGCTTTGAGGCTGGCTTTGTCGCCTAGTTTGGGACTGGTGATTTTGGGGCTGGTGGCTTTGCTGTGAGCTGGGAGAACCAGGGCCGACGGCGCCGCTTGCCTGGCGCTGCGGGCTGCGGCTGGAGGCTGCTGCACCTTGGCGCCTTTGGGGGGCTTGCTGGCGCGCGCTAGGGGCATAACTTGAGGCATAAAGCGTGCTCATGGCTAGCCCTTAGTGGGAATCGTCAGTGCTAGGCCGGGGCGAATCAAATCTGGATTAGCCCCGATAAGCGCCGCATTGGCCGCAAAAATCTGTTTAGACAGCTGAGCTACCTGCCCGTTGGTGGGGGAGGGTACCCCATTTTGCTGCAACCACTGGAGGGAAATAGACCATAGGCTCTCTCCAGCTAAAACCAGGTGCTGGCGAATAACCGGGGCGGGTTTAGCATCTGGAGCCGGGACACAAGTGCCCGAGCGCTGTGCGCTACCTGGCTTGAGGCTGCCGCTCTTGGGGCTGGCCTTCGAGTTTGGAGATTTGGCTCCCGGACTTTTAACCGCCGGGGTTTTAGACCCAGGCCCGCCAGAGCGCGGATGAGCACTAGAGCGGCTCGGGCTGGCTGACGGTCGCGCACTGGGTCGGCTTGAGGCGCTAGGGCTTGTTGTAGCCCTGGCTCGCGCGCTGGCGTGACTAGTGGGCGTGGCACTGGCTCGGCTAGTGGGCGCGCTGCTAGCGTGCGGGCTCTTGGATGGGGAGCTTGCTGTGGCCGGGGCGCTCGCCTTGGCTGAAGCGCTGGGCTTAGCCGGGGCGCTCGCCTTGGCTGAAGCACTGGGCCTGGCTGAAGCGCTCGCGCTCGCGGTGGCGCTAGGGGAGGGGCCTGGGCCGTGCGCACCCCAGCCCAGATTGTCGTCATTAGCGCTAGCCGGGGCGCAGCTAAGGGCAATAATGGTGGCCCCAGTGGCCAGTTTGCGCACCAAAGGCGCGCTGTGACGCAAATTTAAAGTGCGGTGAGTGCAAGCACTTAGCAACACCCATATGGCCCCAAGCGCGTGCCAAGCTACCAGTACAGCACCGGCCCCAGCAGCCAGGCCGGCCAGCGCAGTGCTGACATCCGCCATCGACCATAGCGACAAATACTGCAAAGACAAGGGCCTGAGCAAAGCCACGGCGGCTGCTATCAGCAAGACGCTCAGCGCTGTGCCGAGCCAGGCAACTAGGTGAAGACCTAGCCAACATTTTAGGCTCTTAGACATCGGTACACCTTCTTTGGTGAGGAATAGTGATGTTTAATTATGTTTTGCCGAAAGTGTCCTGTCAATAGCAAATGTGACTTTGGTTATGGCAATCTTGAATCATGCACTTAGAGAGCCTGCTAGCGGATCTAGATAGCCAGTTTGAGCAGTACGAACGCTCTGCCCGGGCAGCTCAGGCGTGGGAGCTGGCAGAGGCTGAAGCCGGTAGAACTGCGCTGGTAGATCGCCTGCGGGCGGTGGAAGGCGGTGCGCTTAGCGTGACCACCCGCACTGGGCGGGTAGTTAGCGGAAAGCTGCTGCAAGCGCGCCAAGAATTTTTGCTACTGCGCGCCGCCGACGCCAGTCAGATGCTGGTGCCAATGGGGGCAGTGGTTAGTGTGCGGGGCGTAGGGCGCCAGCTAGAGACGACGACGTCGCAGCGGGTTAGCTACACGGTTGCGGCAGTTTTGCGCCAGATCATGCGAACTAAGCGACCGGCCAGATTCAATACGGCGGCGGGTGACATCACTGGAAGGATCATCCGCGTCGGTGCGGATCATGTGGACGTGCTGAGCATGGATAAGCGTGACTTATCGGATCGGGTCACGCTTATCCTGTCAGCAATCGAAATTGTGACCAGTATTTAGCCGCAAGTGGCTAATATTTAGGTCGTGCGGCCACTATCGCTACCCAAAATCGGGTGCTAGCGATAGTGCTTAGAGGTCTAATCCGCCTTCGGATACGGCCTCGCGGGTGTGCGCATACTGCTTGTCGATGTAGTCTTCGAGTGCAGCTACTTCAATGCGCCATAGACCGCGAGCGCCAACCTGAATGGCGGGTAGCTCTCCGGTGCGGATAAGTGAACGGACGGCCTGGGCGGAAATCGATAACTGCTCGGCGACGTCGGCGATAGATAAAAATCGAGGTGCCATGACCTAATAATGTCACGGGTCAGCCCAGATGCAAACTGGCTAGGTGAGATTGTGAAAACTTCGTGGCTGCTCAGAATTTCTCTTAGGATAGGCAGTTAGCTGGACGACCTGGGGATTTTTACCAAGGGGTGCGCATATGTCTGAATTGAATCAACCAAATAGATATGAGGCTCGACAGCATCAAAGTGATGCTGCTGCGAGCATTGACGCTTGGCGTTGGAGGCGCCCAACTTGGCGTGATCCTAGGCTTTTTATTGGAATAGTGCTGGTCATCGTGTCTATGGTAGCTGGTTCCGTACTAATCGATAGAGCCACTAGTACGCAGCAAGTATGGGCTTTGAGTCAGGATGTAGCCCCAGGAACTGCTCTAAAAGCTGGAAAAAACCTGAAATTAGTCTCAGTGAATCTTGGGAGTGCAAGTAGCGCTTATGTGCAACAAAAGCAACTTAAAGCTGACACATATGCGCAACGTTCATTACACTCAGGAGAGTTATTGCCAGCCGATGCCACCAGCCAGCAAAGCAAATTGAATATGCGCTCAATTGTGGTGCAAAGCAGTGGCCAGCTTTTAAATAGCATCCGGGTTGGCGATACCGTGGAGCTGTGGCAGTTGCCTTCTAGAAACGTAGCGGCTGTAGCACCCACGCCGTCGGCAACTAAAGCAGCTAGCACCAATGGGGCTAGGCGCGTGGCCCAAGGACTGATAGTGGACGCAATCGGAGGCGATCAAAACGCCATCGTCGCAGATAAAAGCACCAGCGTGCGCGTGCTGGTACCGGCCGAACAAGTTGAGCCCGTGCTCACCGCAGTCGGCTCCGGTGCCGGCTTGGTGCTGGTGAACACGGGGTCTGAGCAATGAGAACAGCCGTATTACTAGCTCTGTGGGATGATGATTCCACACTGTTACGACAAATTGACGCTGAGCGTGACCTGTATGTTTCACGCCGCTGTGCGGATATAAGTGAGCTTTTGGCCGACGCCGCCGTGGGACTAGGGCAGCTGGCCATTATTGATGAGCAGCTTGACGGCCTAGACCGCACGGTTATCGCCACTTTGAATTCTTATGGTGTGCCCGCGATTGTGTTGACCCGCAATGACGGGGTGCGCTGGCATGATTTGGGTGCTTGGGTGGCTCCCTGGCCAGGTTCGCCCCAGCGCGTGGTTGCTGAAATTTCACGGGTTTTGGCTGCCGGCACGGTTTCGCCCCCGCCCACTGCTGCCGCCAGTTTGGGTGATGAGCTGTTTGGGCTGTCACCTACGGCAGTTGACGACGGCGCCTTGGGCCTGTCTGCGCCGCGTCCTGCGGCTTTTAATCCTTTAGATGTCCCCTTACCGACGACGACGGATGGGGCCAGTTCTCCTTTGTTCGACGCCGTCGCGCAAAGTCAGGCTTCAGCCTCAAGCCCGCCTCCCGCGCCGCCAGGGCAGTTGCCGCCCCCGCCACTTGCGCCAGAACAAACGGCGTTTACCGGGGCAGCTGAGCTTCCGACACCTAGTGGGCAGCTTGATCCGGCTTTGGCATTGCCGTTGCCGCCGGCTCCAAGCTTTGCGGCGCCGGCAAGCGTCGATTTGCCTGTGGCGCAGGCTGAGTCTTCGGCGGCAAGCTCTGACTTGTTTTCGGCTAGTTCAGCTTTTTCGGCCGCAGAATCTACGGCTGCTTCGCAAAGCCCGGCGGATATCACCGCTGCGCAGCCAACCACCCGCATGGGGCGCCGTCGGGCCCGCCGTGCTAGCCATGCCGCCAGCCCGGCTACTCCAAGCCAAGGCAGCGCGGCCAGCTACTTCACTACAGCTGGTCAGGGGCAAGGCGGTGAGGCTCAAGCTAGCGCTGCGGGAGCTGAAGCTAGCGCTGCGGGAGCTCAGACCAGCGTTGCGCAGGCCGGGCAGGCGCAGCTAAGTGACTTGAATGTAGACGCTGTCAACTCGCCTGTTTCAGGTGAGCAGGCCAGTGTTGATTCGCCGCCACTGCCTGAAGGGGCGTTAGCTGCCCGCGTGCTACCGCAGTCGGTTCAACCAGTTACGCGCCGCAGTGTGCGTCGCTCCCAAGCGGTCCGCCCCGCCGCGCCGGCTGGGCCTGCCGCAGGCGCTCAAACTGGGCTGGCTGGCCCAAACGGAGCAGTGCCGCAAGCTGGAATGGCACCCCAGGTTGGAATGGCTCCCCAGACTGGAATGGCAGCTTTAGGTGAAGCGGGCCAGATGGCAGGCGGCGGGATAGAAACCTCGCCTTTTGCTCCGCCGCAGCAGCGCGGCGCGGCTAGCTCAGATTTGGCAGCTTCTGGTTTCTCGGCTGGCACTGGCATGTCTGCTGCTTCAGCTGGGCCGCTGGCCTCGGCCGCCTCCTTTGCTTCAGCAGCCTCAGCTGCGCCTTATGGCTCGGCTGCCTCTGCCGCACCCTATGGCTCGGCGGCGTCGGCTGCTCCTTATGCTTCAGCAGCCTCAGCTGCAATGCCCTCTGCGGCCTCAGCGGCCGGCGGGCCCTGGTCGGCGATGTCAGCTGCGGGCACTGGCTGGTCGGCGACTTCAGCGCCTTTCGCGGCTTCAGCAGCGGCACCTGGCGGTCCTATGCCGGCACAGACTCTGTTGGCTCCTGGCCAAATTAACGGCTATCAAAATCCACCTGGCGCTAATAATGGGGCTGCTCAGCCTCCGCGTCGTAAAGGTTTACGAGCCTTTTTGGCACGTAAAACCGGCGCAAACACACCTAGTGCAGGTGGCCCGGTAGTTGCAGGTGGCCCGGTAGTTGCAGGCGGCCCGGTAGTTGCTGGCCCAGCTGGTGTGCCTGGTGCTGTCCCTGGTGGCGCACCCGGTGGTGTACGCGGTGTGCCCGGCGCCATTGCCGGCGGTGGAGTTGTTGGCGCTGGCGTAACCGGTATGCCCGCTCCCGCTATGGTCACGCCTCCGGCTGTAGCTCCGGGCGTAGCTGCTATGACCCCGGCTATGCCCGGCGCTGTAGGTGCTCCCGGTGCTGCGCCGATTGCCGCAGCGGCTCCTGGCTCTGTGGCGCCTGGCGCTATGCCGGGTGCTGGCAGGCCTGCAATGCCGGGCGCTGTTCCCGGCGCTGGCCCACTTGCCGGGGCAACTTCCGGTGCTGGCGCTGTTCCCGGCGCTGGTCCGCTTGCCGGTGGACCGGCTATGCCTGGTGTGCCTGGCGCTGTGATGCCTGGCGCTACGCCTGGTGGTCAGGGGGCTTATGCTCCCAATGGCCAGCGCGGCGCTAATACCCCAGCTGGAGGTACAGGAGCCCCCACGCGCCGCTCCAAGCGGGCCGCTTTTTCAGCAGCCAGCGCAGCTGGGGCTGGGGCGGCCGGGGCTGGAGTAGCCGGGGCTGCAGGACCCTTAGCTGCGGCGTCGTCGCGCAATAATGCAGCCCCACTAAACGCGGCTGCAACCACTCACTCAGCGCAGCCTGAAGTAAAGCTCGGCTGGCCGGTCACCGCCGGAACCCCCTCAAGCCCGGCCACAAGTGCTTTTGCGCCAGCTTCACACCGCGAAGAAATTGACGCTGTTGCTAAGCCTCAAATCGGCAAAATTATTGCGGTTTGGGGTACTCACGGGGCTCCGGGACGCTCCACCTTGGCGCTGGCATTGGCTGCCTACCTAAACGAGCAGGGCAGCACCATTTTGGTTGACTGCGATATCAATGCTCCCTCCCAGGTACAGCTGCTGGGACTGCCTGAAGACTCCTCTGGACTGGCCAGCGCCGCGCGCCTAGCCACCCACGGCGAGCTTGACTCCACCCGTCTGGTACAAACCCTGCTCAGCGCCAAAGCTGACTTGCAGGTACTAACCGGTCTGGGGCGCTCGGGGCGCTGGCGCGAACTGCCGGTAGCCTCCATGAACAAGGTCTGGGAAGTTTGCCGCCACACCGCCGAATACACGGTGGTGGACCTAAGCGGTGGGCTGGAAGAAGAGCGGGTAGAAGACTTCGCCATGGAACCCGACCATGACGCCGTCGCCGCCGCCCTACTTGAGCAGGCAGACCTGACTTTGATTGTGGGTGCGGCCGACCCGGTAGGTATTAGACGCCTAATCCAGCTGCTTAACTCCAGCCGCCAAGCAGTTGGTGGACGCAGTCAAGTGGTGGTTAACCGAGTACGCTCAAGCACCGCTGGGGCTGACCCTAACAGTGCTATCGGCAGCGTACTTGCCCGCTACACCAGCGCTTCAGACATTGTCTACGTGCCCGCAGATTACCGTCTGTTTGATAAGGCCCTGATGCAAGCCCAGCCGGTGGCAGTGGTGGAAAGCCGCAGTGCGGCCGCCAAGTCCATTGCCAAGCTGGCCAAGCTAGTGATGACCCAGCTGGCTTAAGCGGCCTGTGGGCTTAGGCGGTGGCCTAAAGCCCTGCAGCTTTATATGGGCTTAGGCAGTGGCGGCGTGTAACCAGCCAGCTTTGGCGAGGCGCTAGCGCTTTAGTTTCGGCTAGGCCGTTAAACTAAACGTTATGCGCGTATATCTACCTGCCACAGTGGCGGACCTTTCCGCCCCGGCCATCACCTCCCGTCAGGCTCACGCTGCCACCGCCTCACTGGCTGCGGCGCTACCTGACGAAGACGAGGAAGGCCTGGAAGTGTCGGCCTGCCTGTGCGCAGCCGACTCCTCAGTAATTGCCATCTCTGAGCAAGATGAGGAGCAAAAACGCTACCGTCGCGTAGTAATTGCTGCTGACGTGGACCGCGAGAACCTGCGTGAATTAGAGGTCGACGACGAAACCCTACCTGGCACTGTCCAGGTGCTGGTGGATGTGCCCTGGGATGACGTGGCCGCAGTACTGGCAGACGAAGATCAAGCCAGTGCGGATGTAAAACTAGCAGCCGAAGGCGACGAGGAAGCTTTCGAGCGCAGCGCTGACGCCGATCTGCTCTGGTTCGACGTGTGTGAAGTGGCGGTACTGGCCAAAAACTGGTCCTAAACATGCGCGCACGCGTCTAAAACCGCGCGCAAGCTTAGGGCCGCGCCAGACTTGCCAGCGGCGAGGGCGCGCACCTAAACCCGTGTGCGCAGGGTGGAACCACCGCCAAGCAAGGGACGCACCTCAACGGCGGCGGGGATAGCGCGCTTTAGCTCGCTGACGTGAGACACAATCCCCACCACGCGCCCGCCTGAATGCAAAGCGCTAAGCACATCCATAACCTCAGCTAGTGTGCCCTCATCAAGGGAACCAAAACCCTCGTCAATAAACAGGGTGTTCATCTCGATGCCCCCATTTTGGGTGGCAACCACATCAGCCAAAGCTAGAGCTAAAGCCAAAGACACATAGAAACTTTCACCCCCCGAAAGCGTACGTGGCGAGCGCGTAGTGCCACTTAAATGGTCAACCACCGCCAGGCCCAAGCCCTGCTTTTGCTGGCGAGTATCTTCCTCGCTATCAACATTAATCAGCTCATAGCGGCCAGCCCCAATCACTCCCAGGCGTTCATTAGCGAACACTAACACCTGACGGAAATGGGCCTGCAATACCCAAGCAGACAGTGTCAAGCGAGCATGGTTGTCACCATTGGCGGCGCTAGCCAACGCCAACAGCTGGGCATCTGTAGCGCTAGCTTGGCTGCGGCGGGCCAAAAGCTTATTGAGCTTAGCTAGCTGCACATTTACCTGCCCAGCAAAAGCCTGCCAGGTACTGGCATAGGTTTGGCATGCTTGTGTCTTAGCTTGAGCCTGCTCTAGCTGGGCCTGGGTTTGCTCCAGCGGGGGAGGGGTCAGCTCAATTCCTGCAAGCTCATCTAAAGCCGCCTGGTTAATCGATAAGGATTTTTCGTAGCTGGCTGCAGCCGCCTTCAAAGCGGTCAAATCTAGGCCGGCAAAAGCCTGGCAGGCCTGCGCATAGCCATCCTGGGCATTAGCGGCGCTGGTGTCTTGGCTTGGCTCTGCGGAGGCGGGGCCTGTAGCCGCTTGTGCCGGGGCTGGCTCTGCTGGGACAGGGGCTGTAGCGGTTGACTCTGCCGCCGCTGCCGGTTTAGCACTGTGCTCAGCAAAGCTGGCACTGGCCTGGGCCCATTGCGCGGCGAAACTGTCAGCGGCCTGCTGGGCGCGCTTTTGACTTTGGCTTAGCTCCTGGCCAGCTTTAGCTAACTGTTCAAGGCCGGCGGCCAACTGACTCAAATACTCAACCTTCGCGGCTACACTCTCAAATCCCTCACAGCTTAGCGAAGCCGCATCGGCGTCAATCTTTTCACCCAACAACTGGATCTCTTTAGCGTCACCAGCCAGGCGAGCCTGGGCCGTCTGATTATCTGCCCGCAGGGCCTCAAGCTCCGCATTTAGCTCGGTAATGTGCGTCTTACAGCTGCGCGCCTGCTCACTAGCCTGCTTAGCCGCCGCCAGAGCCGCTTTAGCCTCTTCTAACTGCTCACGAGCCTGGGCTGGGCTTAGCTGACAAGGCTGCGCCTCAAGCTGAGCAGCCAGTTTCGTCACCTTTTCACTAGCCTGCGAAAGCTCCTCTTGAGCCTCATTAACTTCCTCAAGGGCTTGATCTAGCTGGTCTTGACTGATGTTTTCGCCGCCCTGCGTGGCCGGGGCAGGGTGCTCGGTGGCGCCGCAGACCGGGCAGGGAGCGCCGTCGACCAAATTTTGCGCCAGGTTCAGGGCCGACTGACTCAGCCACTGCTCCAACATGTGCTTGTGCTTCTGGCTAGCTTGCTTTAACTCCAGCGCCACAAGCTGCTGAAGTTTAAGTGCCTGCTGATGGTCTTTGGCTAGCTGCTCATGGGCTTTAGCTAGTTTCAGGGCCTGGGCGGCTTGTTCTTGGGCTAGCTGGGCGGCAGGTAAGGTGGCGGCCTGCTCATTTAGCTGCTCTAAAAGCTCCTGCTTGGAGGCGATTTGGGTGGGCAGCTGATTTTCGCGTTCGCGCCCCTGGGCCAGTTTGGTGCTGGCACTTTCGTGGGCCTGGGTTTTGGCCTGTAAATCACGACGTCGCCCGGCTAGCCCCGCCTCTAGCTCCACCTGTGGGCTTAGGGCTGCCACCTGGGCGGTTAGCTGCACGCTTAATGCCTGGGTGCCCTGGTAGTCGCCTGGCTTCTGGAGAGTAGCTTGCACGCGCTCATCTGGCTCCAGCTGCTCAAGCGCCGCAGCCTGTTCTAGCTGCCGCTGCGCTACAGTTTGCTGGGCTTGTTTTAGCTGCTCATGCCAAGGTTTTAAGTCAGCTAGAGCCTGCAAAGCCTGAATCTGGGCTAGGCGCTGCCTCTGAGCAGGCCCCTGAGTCACTAGCTGCTCATGCTCTTTAGTAAGCGCCCAATAGCGTTCCTGGCGGGCTGCTAAATCACGCTGAGAAGTAAATTCGCTGCGTAATTTATCTTCCTGCTCTCTAAGCGCACTCACCTCTAAATCGGCGCAGCGCTGGTTGTGCTCCAGCCAGGGCGCCAGTGGCTCAAAGCGGCTAGCCCAAGCAGTTTCTAGCGGGTCAAACTCGCAGTCAACCTTAGGCACCGGCGCATAGACCAGGGATCGTTCCTGGTTTAACTGCGGCGCCTCATCTAGCAGCGAGGCCAGCACCTCCAAGTTAGCCCGCAAGTTGGCATTTAAAGCTTCCTGCTTCTTTTTAACCTCGCGGGCACGCTCAACTAGATCAAGCTGCAAATCTTCAAAAATGGCGGTGCCAAATAGTTCTTGCAGTAGGTCCTGGCGGTCTTTTGAGGTTGAACGCAAAAACTGGGCGAACTTACCTTGTGGCAAAACCACGGTTTGGGTGAACTGCTCACGGTTTAGGCCCACAATGCGTGTTATTTCAGTGCCGACGTCGCTGGTTTTAGTAAGTGGTTCGCTTACTTCCCGCAGCTGTTCATCTAGCTTAAATAGCCAGGCTTTAGCGTTTTGTTTAGTGATGCCTTTACCGTTTTTCTTAACCCGTTCATAGGCTGGTTGGCGACGTACCTTATAGTTGCCTGAGGAGGTAGAAAAGATCAGCTCCACCTCAGTTTTAGCCTGTTCACTGGCGTAGCGTGAACGGATCCGGCTATCGGAAGAATCTCTGCCGCCAGAAACCTTGCCGTAAAGAGCAAACACAATTGCATCAATAATGGTTGATTTACCCGCCCCGGTAGGGCCAGAGAGTAGGAAGCGGCCGGCGTCGCTAAAGGCCTCAAAATCAATAACCTCATGTCCTGGAAATGGCCCCACCGCATCCATGGTTAGCCGCAAAATGCGCATCAGTGCGCCTCCTTAACAACTTTTTCATAGCTGCTACGCAAAATCTGGAGCTGGTAGGGATTTAACTCAATACCCATCTCATCCATAAAACCTTGGCTTAACTGCAAGGGAGAAAGTGCATGGTCGTGGTTAAGGCGCGGGGAGTCAATTTGCTGGGGCAAATCTGTTTGCTCAAACACGCACAAGCCCTTAAAACGCTGCTTGAGTTGAGCTAAAGCCTGCGGTGGACGCGCTCCAACCAGGCGCACCCGCAGCCAATGCTCACTGTAGTTATCAAACTCTGGGCCCATTAGCTGCTCGAAAGTGCCGCTAATAGTGGCAATAGGTTGGAAGCTGGGCACCACCACCCGCTCCAAGCTAACTAGCCCGGCGTCGTCAAACTGGGCGATAACAGAAGACTTTTCAAACTCAGCTTCCCCAAAAGACAAGGGCACAGGTGAGCCGCTATAGACCAGTCGCGCCGGTGGGCGGGCAGAGTCTAAGTCACCTACAGCTATTTCTTGGGGGCGGTGCAAATGCCCTAAAGCCGCATAGGCCAGGCCCGGGACCTGGGTAAAAAGCTCGCTTGGTACGCTATCAACCCCGCCCACGCGAATATCGCGTTCAGACTGGCTAGCTTGGCCGCCCACCACAAAAGCGTGTGCCATCACCAACACCGGAGTTTGCGGCTTATGCGCCGCCAAATCCGCCTGCACCAGGCGCAACGCTGCGCCCACCGCCGTCTCATGGGAACGCGCCAGCATCTGCCAAGTTTGCGGATGCTCCTCACCCTCAGCCCACACCTGCTCACCCAAAAGCCGCAGGTGAGGCGGCAAAGTGACCCGGGCGGCGTCGGGATCAAGATAAGGCAGGGGGTAAACACGCAAACCAACTCGGCCATTGGCATCAGGGAAGTCATAGCCGCGCCCACAATTTTCAATCCGGGCGGCAATAGTTAGGCGCTCATTTAGCTGCTCAGCGTTGAAGCCTAAACGAATATCACTGTCATGGTTGCCGGCAGTTAACACCACGCGGGTCAGCTCAGTTAGCCGCCTAAACGCCTCATCAGCCAGGGCCACCGACTGGGTGGGGGCAACCGCGCGGTCAAAAACATCTCCAGATAGCACCACCAAATCAATTTTTTGGTCTTTAACCACCTCAATGAGGTGATCCAAAAAAGCGCTGTGGATCTCATGCAGATCATGGCCGTGGAAGAAACGGCCCAGGTGCCAGTCGGAAGTGTGCAACACGCGCATAAGCAAAGTGTGCCACTTGCGGCCTATCTAGGCCGACAATTTGCCTGTCTACCCGTTAGACTTAAGCAGTGGCCATTGATTTTTCAGCTGAAATTGAGCGACTAGAACACACCTACTCTTCCATCGCAGCAGTAACCGACCCGCAAGCACTGCGGGTACGCATCGACGAATTAAGCGAAAAAGCTGCCGCCCCAGACCTTTGGGATGACCCCGAGGCGGCCCAGGTGGTCACCAGCGCCCTGTCCCACGCCCAGGCTGAACTAGCCCGCGTGGAGAAGCTAGGCGAGCGCATTGAAGACCTACAGGCCATGGTGGAGCTAGCTGAGGAAGAAGAAGGCGCAGAGCGCGAAGCTATCCTCGACGAGGCCGGCGCTGACCTGGAAGCTATCTCCAAAGACCTGGCAGATCTGGAAATCCGCACCCTACTTTCGGGCGAATACGATCAGCGCGATGCCGTAGTAACTATCCGTTCAGGTGCCGGCGGTGTGGATGCGGCAGACTTCGCCCAGATGCTGCTACGCATGTACTTGCGTTGGGCTGAACGCCACGAATACCCGGTTAAGGTGCTGGACACCTCCTACGCTGAAGAAGCTGGTCTAAAGTCGGTTACCTTCGAGGTACACGCCCCCTACGCTTACGGCACGCTTTCGGTTGAGGGCGGCACCCACCGCCTGGTGCGTATCAGCCCCTTCGATAACCAGGGCAGGCGCCAGACTTCATTTGCGGCGGTTGAGGTTATTCCTCTGATTGAATCCACCGACCACATCGAAATTCCCGAAACCGACATCCGCATTGATGTCTTCCGTTCCTCAGGCCCGGGTGGTCAGAGTGTTAACACCACCGACTCGGCTGTGCGCATCACCCACTTGCCCACCGGCCTGGTGGTGTCCATGCAGGATGAAAAATCCCAGATCCAAAACCGCGCCGCCGCCATGCGCGTGCTGCAGTCGCGCCTGCTGCTGCTAAAGCAGCAGGAAGAAGACGCCAAGAAGAAGGAACTGGCTGGCGACGTTAAGGCATCCTGGGGTGACCAGATGCGCTCCTACGTGCTCAACCCCTACCAGATGGTTAAGGACCTGCGTACCAGCTACGAGGTGGGTAATCCTGAATCTGTGTTCGACGGCGACATTGACGGCTTCATCGACGCCGGCATCCGCTGGCGCAAGCAGCAAGAAAGCGCCGAGTAAGCGTCAGGAGTAAGAAAACGCTAAGTAAGCGCTAGGAGCAAGAAGGCGCCAAGTACAAGAAAGCACCAAGTAAGCGCCAAATAAAACTCTAGTGGCCAGCCGGTTTAAACCGGCTGGCCACTACTTTTAGGGGTGCTTTAGGCACGCATTTTTAGAGGTGCTTTAGGCGCGCACCCAGGTTTTTACACGCCAGCGGGCATCGCCGCTAAGCGGACGCCAATGGTTATCGCTAGCGCCAGCTTCTAGACGGAAACGTGAATAATCCACTTGGGGAGCCAGGGTTAACTGGCGCCCGTGCAATGGCCCCAGCTTGGCGCGGGCATCTAGTTCCAGTTCGCTAATCACCAGCACATCAGCCAGGTCGCTATCTAAAGCCAGCTGATACACCTGGGCTCCACCTACCACCCAAACCCTTGGGAAAGTACGGTAAATACCCTCACGTGGATCTGGGCCCAGACCCAAGCCAGCCAACTGCAAAGCCTGCTCTAGGGTGGAGGCGCAGGTAGGCCCAGCTACACCCCGGCGGGTAAGCACCACGCAGTTACGTCCAGGCAGGGCCCCACCTAGCGAATGCCAAGTGCGCGAACCCATGACCACGCTGCAGCCCATGGTGGCGGCGCGAAAATGCTTGAAATCAGCCGGCACCCGCCAGGCCATGTCGCCGTCAACCCCAAGCACGCCGTCGTCAGACTGGGCCCAAATCAGCCCCACGCGCCCCAAAGCCGGAGACAAAGCTGGCGCCGTCGTGGCTACCTGCGCCGTAGTAACTACACCGCTCACACCGCTACCGGAGCCTTAATCGTGGGGTGGTGGCGGTAGCCCTCAGAAGCATCAATGTCATCCATCTGATAGCTATCAATCGAATCAGCCCGGTTAAGACGCAAAGTGGGGAAACTATAAGCCTGCGGCACTCGGCTCAGCTGCGTGCGCACCTGCTCCAAGTGGTTCAAATAAATGTGGCAGTCCCCGCCAGTCCACACCAGCTCACCGGGCTGCAAACCAGTTTGCTGCGCCAACATATGCACTAGCAGCGCATAGGAAGCAATATTGAACGGCACCCCTAAGAATAGGTCGGCGCTGCGCTGATAAATCTGCAAAGACAGCTTGCCTTCGGCCACATAGCACTGGAAGAAAGCGTGACAAGGCGCCAGCGCCATATCCTGCAAAGCCCCCACATTCCAGGCCGAAACAATCATCCGGCGCGAATCAGGGTTAGCTCGCAAATCCGCAACTAGCTGCGCAATCTGGTCATAGGTGGTCCCGTCAGCACCCTGCCAGCTACGCCACTGGTGCCCATAAACCGGCCCCAGCTCACCGGCGGCGTCGGCCCACTCATCCCAAATGGTGATGCCGCGCTCTTGCAACCAACGCACATTAGTGTCGCCGCGCAAAAACCACAGCAGCTCGCCTTTAACCGCCTTCATAGCCACAAATTTGGTGGTAATACGCGGAAAACCCTTACTTAGGTCATAGCGCAGCTGGCGGCCAAAAACACTGAGCGTGCCCGTACCGGTACGGTCAGATTTACGGGCGCCACTGGTGAGCACCTCAGCTAAAAGCTCCTCATAGGCCACGTCCACGCCTTCAGGCGCGGCCAGCCCCATAGCTTCCAAAAATGGGTAGCTCATAGGTCGATAACCTTGCTTTCATCTAAGTCCAGGTCTGCAACTTTGAGAGTGGAAAGATCCTGGGCGTGATCCTGCATTGCCACCTGGGTGGACTCAATCACCTGCCGGGCCAGGGAACGTCCACCCCACCAGCCCACAGCTGCGCCAATCCCCAGGGGAGCCAGGCGCCCAGCGGCCACGCCCAACACCTTGCGCCCGGCATACTTAGCGGCGCGAGTAGCCAGTTTGGCGTTAACCGTACGCACCGTGGAAATAGGCAGGGTGTTAACCAGCTGCCCCACCCACACCAGGGACTGCATCCCTAGCTGGCCCTCAATAATTTCCTGGCCCTCCTTGCCCAGCAGGGCGCTGAGTAGCAGGGTACGACGGCGCTCGCGGTCTACCACGGAAATGCCCTGTAGCTGGGCTACGGTGAGCACATAGTAGGCGGCTTGCACGAAAAATGCGGCAGTTTGGGCCGTGGTTAGGCCCGCTGCCGCAATGGTGCCAACTGAAGGCAGAGCGGCGGCAGTACCTACCGCCCCGCTAGATAGCGAAACGTCACGCACTAGGGCGCGCCCAGCCAATTCCACCAGTTCCTCAGTGGTGGCGTGGGGGTTTTGAGCCCGCATACGCTCGGCGCGCACAACCACCCGGTCTGCCGGAATGGATAGGGCCTTATCTAGTGCAGTTTCAAACTTGCTAGGTTCTAGGGACAAGCCCCCGCTCCCTTCAGTTAGTGGTTAATTAGGCGATAGGGGTGCCGTTAAGGCGGGTAGTTACGTGGGCGCCGTGCTCTACCGTGTGGCCTACCGTGCAGTAACGGTCAATGGCTACATCCACGCGTTCGCGTAGCTTGGCCAGCTGGTCTTCATCTAGGCCGGCTAGGGCTGCGTCAATGTCAACGGTGAAGGATTCATAGCGTTCTTCAGCCTCGTTTTTGACGGTGGCGGCCACGGCGGTCAGCTGGCCGTTTTCACCCAGTTCGCGGGCGATACGGTGGTCAGCTGAAAGGGTCTGGCAGGTGAGCAGGGCGATTTTCATCAGCTCACCGGGGGTGAAGTTACCTTCGCCGCCAATCTCAACGCTTACGCCGGCCTCGTTTCCGGCCAGGTAGTGGCGGGTGCCTAGGCGCTTAGCCCAAACCCCGGCGGCGGGTAGGTTGGCAGGGACAAGTTCAGGGTGTAGCTCGCTCATGTGCAATATCTTTACATGCTGCGCCGCCAGCTGGCAGGGCTATTGCTTGCGGCGCAATGGACTTTGTGCCCGGCAGCTGGCCTCGCTAGGGCTGCGGCCGGGCAGGCAGTTTGGGTGCGCCTAGTTGGCGCTGTGGCCCGCCAGGTACTTAGCGGCGCAGGCAAGCTCATAGGCGACGGCGTCGTCGGAGAACTTCAGGGCGCTGCGTAAGATGCGCTCACCAAAAAGCGGGATTGCCAAAGCCGCGTCAATATCCACATTTAGCTCGCAGCCCGAGGCAGTGGGGGTTAAAGTGCCCTGGCCGCTTAGCTTGAGCGGCACCCCGCTGATCTGGGTGGCAATTTGGCCCTGGTAGCTTGAGTCAGAGCGGGGCTGGGTGCACCAACGCTGGGCCAGCGCTAGGTTTACCTCACCCTTTATAAAACGGCTGGCGTTGGCAGGAATAACGCGGGGGCTCACGGCGGCCTTGGTGAGCGTACCCTGCCAGGTTTTACCGGCGGCGTCGGTGCTGGTGGGCAGGGCACTAGCGTGCAAATTTTCTAGCGGGGCCTTACCGAAACGGATTAGTTGGTAGTCAGGGTCATTAAACATCGACAAAATCTGTTCACAAGGAGCCGGATAATTAATTTTTACTGATGTACGCATGAGATAAGCCTGCCATGCGCGCTAGGCTGGAGTCATGACGACTCTCCCCGCAGCGCTACGAGACAAAGTTGAGTTTGCCCCAGCTGACCTGGACTGGCTGCATCAACTTGTGGGGGACTGGCAGCTGGTAGCTGACCTATCGATGGCAGACCTGGTGCTGTGGGTGCGTAACAAGAACGGGCGTCTGATGGCTATGGATCAGTGCCGTCCCTCCAACAACACCACTGTGCATCCCGACGACGTAATCGGCCTGCGTATGCCGGCAGCGCGTGAAGCACTGGCCCTGGAAGCGCTGGCCTCCTGCCAGGTAAGGGTCGCTAAAGACAGTGTTTGGAACGGCACGGTAGCGGTTAAAGAAGAATTCATTCCGGTGGTGCGCGGTGGGCGAGCTATTGCAGTGCTAACTCGTGAATCCACCGTGGGGCTGCTTAGCGGCGGGCGCCTGATTGACGATGGCCAACTGCAAGCGGCTAACCGCCTGTGCCAGATGATTTCTCAGGGAGATTTTCCCGTGTCAGGGGCGGGCACCAGCGTACGCCACGGGATGCCGCGTGTAACTGACGGTATGATCTGCCTCAGTGTTGAGGGGAATGTTACCTACGCCTCACCTAACGCAACCACCTGTTTTCACCGGTTAGGTATTAAGGGAAGCCTGGATAAAGTACAGCTACTTGAGCAGGTAACTAACCTGATTCCTACCCATAGCCACGTGGATGAGACCATGTCGCTGGTGCTTATGGGACGCCAGGCTTGGCTAACTGAGCTGGAGCTAGGTGGCGTGTTCTTGGCGGTGCGCTCTGTGCCGCTGCTAGACGCTGGCCAGCGGGCTGGAGGATTGCTGCTGGTGCGTGACATTACCGAGCTGCGTCGTCGAGAACAGGCGCTGCTGAGCAAGGACGCTACCATTCGCGAAATTCACCACCGCGTTAAAAACAATCTACAAACTGTCTCAGCATTGCTGCGTATGCAGGCGCGGCGTGCGAAGCAGCCTGAAGCCCAGGAAGCCTTGCGTGAAGCGGAGCGGCGCGTGGCTACCATCGCCACCGTGCACGATGCGCTGAGCCAAAACATTGACGAAATCGTTGATTTTGATGAGGTTTTCGGTCAGGTTTTGCGCCAGGCCGCGCTGGTGGCTGAAAGTGACCATAAGGTAAGTGTCCAGCTGGAGGGCAAGTTTGGCATGGTCGATGGCGACGCCGCCCAAGCCCTGGTGACGGTGCTGGCGGAGCTGGTTACTAATGCTGTTGAGCACGGCTTGGCTAATCGTGACGGTACGGTTACAGTTACCGCCCAGCGTGATGGTGCCGCTTTGAAGGTACTAGTTAGCGACGACGGCGAAGGGGTAGCCGAAGGCAAGGTAATGAGTGGCCTGGGTACTCAGATTGTCTCCACCTTGGTGCGCACTGAGTTGCACGGCGTCATTGACTGGGCGCCTAACCCGCAGGGCGGCACGGTGGTAACTATCCACGCCAGCCTAGAGGACTAGGCGCCTTAAAAACCTATAGCTACACCAAAAACTTGTGGCCGTACCAATTTGGCACGGCCACAAATTTTCGGTCAGGCAGAACGACGAGCACGGGCAGCCCTACGTTTTAGGGAGCGCCGTTCGTCTTCACTCATTCCACCCCAGACGCCAGCGTCTTGACCATTGTCCAGAGCCCATTTCAAACACACATCCACAACTGAACAGCTGCGGCATACAGTCTTGGCTTCCGCGATTTGGGCGATTGCCGGACCGGTGTTACCCACAGGGAAGAACAACTCCGGGTCTGCGTTCAGGCATGCTGCACGCTCACGCCAGTCCATGGACATTCTCCCTTCTTAATACCGCCGTTAAGGCCAGGTAAAAATAGATGAACGGTCGTCGCCGCCGTAGCGCCGATCGCCCGTTCGATTTGCCTGTCCAACTCTCACACGGTATAAGCGCTAGGACAAGACTTTTTACCTGAGAACTGCACCGAATTGCGGTGGGAGTAATCACATTTGGGCACTTTTGAGCAGTTTTTGCAAATTTCAAGAGGTTTACTTGTGGAAAAGCCTACACTTGTGGGTTGTCTGCAAATATGGAGCTTGCATTTTGGCAGATTTGTACAGGTGTGATTTGTGAGCTAGCTATGACAATCCCTCTGCCTGGTAGGTGCTGGCGGTGAGGATCTAGCCAGCGCGTCAAGCGCACATTAGCTAATTGCGTCCCTTCGCCCAGGCCAGGGGCAAGTAGTAACAGTGGGCTTAGACTGCGTAGCTGAGCTAGAGGCCCGCTGTAAGTATTGGCGGCCCGGCTGGTTAGGGCAGTGGCAAAGACTGGGGTGCCAGCAGCTAGGGCAGTTTCGACGGCGTTAGTGGCACTTAGGCAGGCTTGGTCTAGGTTGTCTATAAAAATTGCGCGCTGAGCCAGGGTGGGATCAGTTACCTGCAAAATGTCATAGATACGTGCCAGGGCGGTGCTGCGGCCACTACCTGCGGGCCCAATGATTAATAGCCCTTGGGCCAGCTGGGGACACCAAGGCTGGGCTTGGTCGCCGCCTAAACCCAGCGCCCAGGGTGGGCAGGTGGAGACATTTTCCGGCAAGGCCACAACTGGGGCAGCCGCGAGCGCCGTCGTCGTGTCTGAGGGGTTAACGGGTAAATCTGAGGCACTAGCGGGAAAATCTGCGCCGCTAGCAGGCAAATTTGCGCCGCTAGCGGGCAAAACCGGTGCCAGCAAAATCTGGGCAGGACACCAGTGCGAGGCCAAAGTGAGCACCCCCGCGCCCACCTGATTAGGGGCCTGCTGGCAGCGTTTAAGGCCGGCTTGATCAGCTAGAGCGTCAGAGCAAACCCCCAGGTATAGGCGCTGGGAAATATTGGCACACCAACGCATCGGAGCGTTAGCTAAATCCCCAGCCAAAGCCAGTGCAAACAAGCCTCGACGTGAAGCATTAACTAGCTTTTCCAGCACGTCTCGGCCTTCACCCAGCCCCAAGACAGTGTCTATCGCTTCGCCAACGCAATCCAGATCATCAATTAGCAACAGCTGATCACGTAGTCTTCCCTCCAAAGCCAACTGGGTTAGCCGCAAAATTTCGCAAGGATGGAAAGTGTCTAGCTGCGAGCCAGCCAGAGCTGCACTGGGCAAAGGTAGCTGGTTTAAATCAGCGCTAATCTCGTGCGTAACCAGACCGGCCTGGCTGGCCGAGTTAGCCAGTTGCCGCAGGGCAGCGCTGCGCCCTGAAGCACTGGTACCAAAAATCCCCAGTGGCGTGGTGCTGTCCCAGTTAAAGGCCCCATAAGCTAGCTGCTCGGGCAAGTCGCATAGGGCCAGGGCCAAATTTTGGCGGCTACTAGCCAGGCTGCTAGCTAGCCCTTTAGCCGGCGCCGGGGCGCCGTGAGCAGCCAGTAACTGTTGGGCTTGGGTGAAAGTGAGGTTAGCTGGGGGTGGCGCCAGCCAAGGCGACTGGCAGGGGGCCAGGGCCTGGGCGGCTTTAACACAGGCATCAATCCACACAGCGCTTTCCTGGGCTGTGCCGGCATAGGGGCAGCGAAAATGGCCACGCTGGGTGCTTAGGCACAAAAACCCCGGCGCGCGCGGCAAGTCTGGCAGGTCTCCGTGGCCCAGCAGGGGGGCGCCTTCGCTGGCGTCAAGCATCCGCAGGCACACGCGCAGCGCCGCGTTGGCAGTAATTGAGGTGCTCAGCGCCCCGTGTGGGTGTTGGGTAGCTAAAATCAGGTGCATCCCTAAACTGCGCCCCTGGGCGGCCAGGCGCAGCAGGTGCTCAAGCAGCTCTTCTTGCGTGGCCGCCAGGGTGGCAAACTCATCCACCACCACCAGCATTCGGGCCAGTGGCGTCAAGCTGGGTTGGTGGCGGCGTAGCTGCTCATATTCGGTTATGTCTTTACAGTTGCTTTTGCGCAAAATTTGTTCACGACGGCGCAGCTGGGCACTAATGGCCTCAATGGCCCGGGCAGTGGCGGCAGGCTCTAAATCAGTTAGTAGATCAACACAGTGCGGCAGGCGCTTTAGCGGCCCCAGGCAGGTACCACCCTTGTAGTCAACCAAAATTAGTTGCAAAGCTTCAGGTGGCTGACTCCAAGCTAACTGCACTAACCAACTGGTTAGCAGCTCTGATTTACCGGCCCCGGTAGTGCCCACCACCAGGGCGTGGGGCCCGTCAGTCACCAAATCCACCCAAGCTTGGCCAGCTGCGCCCACCCCCAAGCAGGCGCGCAGCTGGGTGGGGCTTTTGGTGGAAGCGCTGGGATCGGCCTGGGTAACCTTGGCAGGTTTGGCCTTAGAAAAGGCTGCCCCAGCCTGGGTAAACTTGGCGGCTGCTTTAGGGTCTTGAAGCTGACTGGCAAAAGTTGGCCCAGCTTCTAAATCCAAAAGTGAAGCCAGTGCAATACAAGCCGGGCCTTGGCGCTCTTGACTGGCCGACAAGGTGGTGGGGGCAAAAATCTGATGCCACCACGAATCAGAAATCTCAGCTACGCGCCTAGGGGCGCGAATACAGCGGGTGGCCGGTTTGGCGGTGGCCCACATCAGCCAAGCCTGGTTTTTCCCCTCATCCCAAACCAGGTGGGCCCCTCCATCAACCGGCTGCACCTGCGCCTGACTAGTGGCTAACAGCTGTGCACACAGCCAACGCCCCGCCACCTGTGCATTAGCCCCGGTAATAGTAATGCGTTCGTCGGGGCGAATGAGGGCGGCGTGAAAGCGGTGCCTGCCCGGCCAAGCCCGCAAACAGCTTTTCGTATTAGGTTTATGCTCGCCAACCATGGCGCAGGCCAGCGCCAAAGTAGCCGGATCGGGTAGACGCCCAGGGGCTGCGCCCCGCCCGGCTGGATAGCTGCGCAGCATCATTAGCCCCAGCATGGGGGCGCTAAATAGCATCATTGACCAGCCTTGATCAGTTAACAAAAACCCGGCCATAGCCACCAGCGGCAAGAGCACATACAGGCTTTGCAATAACAACCCGCCAGCATGAGGTTGGGGCACCTGCAACTGGCGCGGCAGGCGCCGCAGCTGCAACACGGTAGTACCAATACGAATCCGGGCGCGCGGATACCACACCAGGCGGCGGCGTCGTCGCCAAAAACAATGACCACAGCGCAACCAGAGCCCATTAACTGAGCCCGCATCACGCACCCGCACAGCCCCACGTAGCTGACGCAGACGCAAATGCTGCCAGGAAACAAACTGGTCGTCAGGTAAATCGGCGCGGCCCAGGCTAGCGGCGCTCGCGGGCAGAACCATGCCGGCGTGAGGGCCGTGCACGACTGCTATATGCAGCTCAGCGTCGGTGACTGTAGGCAGTGAATAAGCATCATTAAGCAGTGTTGCCATATTTCAAGCATAACATAACATAATCAAATATAATCTAGTGCTGGGGAAAAATCGCGAGAAGGGCGGATTTCTGCGATGATTGAGCTATGACTAGCCCGGCAGTAAGCCAGATTCCCGCATCCGCACGCGAGCGTTGGGGGCAGCTGGTACGCACCATCGACCGCGCCCGCCACGATTACTACGACGCCGTAGATGCCCAAAGCTCGCTCAGCGATCAGGAATATGACCGCCTTTACCGTGAGCTAGAAGAGCTTGAAGACACCTACCCGGCGCTAGCCCTGCCCTCCTCGCCAACCCAGCATGTAGGGGGTCAGGGCACCAACCAGTTTGCCCCCATCACTCACGCTGAACGCATGTACTCGCTGCAAGACGTTTTTAGCTTGGAGGAGCTAGCTCAGTGGTGTGCGCGCATAGATCCAGCCGATGAACTACCCATGACCGCCGAGGTTAAAGTTGACGGCCTGGCCATCTCACTAACCTACCTAGACGGTGTCTTAACTCAGGCTGCCACGCGCGGAGATGGGCGTGTGGGTGAAGACATCACGGCCAATGCCCGCACTATCGCCTCAATTCCGCTAGTGCTAGCCGGTGCCAATCACCCCAAGCGCATTGAGGTGCGCGGTGAGGTGTATTTCCCAACCGAGGCTTTTGCTCGCTTTAACCGTGAGCGCCAGGAAGAAAATCAGCGTCGCGAGCAGCGCAATCTACAAGCGCGTGAGCAGGGACGTAAAACTGAGCCGCTGCTGCAGATTTTCGCTAACCCACGCAACGCCGCTGCCGGCTCGCTGCGCCAAAAAAACCCGGCAGTGACCGCCTCGCGCCCACTAGCTATGGTGGTGCACGGTTTTGGGGCGGTTGAGGTGCAAGATGAGGCCCAAGAACTGCCGCAAACTCAGCGTGAATGGTATGAGCTAATGCGCTCCTGGGGCTTGCCAGTGTCTAGCTATACGCAGGTGCTAGTGGGGCGCAAACAGCGCGAAGAATATATCGCCACTTACGCTAAGCGTCGCGACCAGCTGGTACACGACATCGACGGTATCGTGTTCAAACTAGACGATGTCCAGCGTCAACGTGAGCTGGGCTTTACCGCCCGCGTGCCGCGCTGGGCAGTTGCCTACAAATATCCGCCCCAGGAAGTGCACACCAAGCTGCTAGACATTGACGTACAGGTGGGGCGCACTGGGCGCGTCACCCCCTTCGCGGTGATGGAGCCGGTGGCGGTAGCTGGTTCTACGGTGGCCCGCGCTACTTTGCACAATGCTAGTGAAGTGGCCCGTAAAGGCGTGTGGATCGGAGACACGGTGGTGCTGCGTAAAGCCGGGGACGTGATCCCTGAGGTTTTAGGGCCGGTATTGTCGCTGCGCCCCGAGGACGCCTACCCCTTTGTTATGCCCGCCAACTGCCCTTCTTGCGGCACCGCCTTGGCGCCTATGAAGGAGGGCGACGTGGATCTGCGTTGCCCCAACCAGCGCTCGTGCCCAGCTCAGCTGACCCAGCGTCTGGTGTATTTGGCCGGCCGTAGTGCCTTTGACATTGAGGGATTGGGGGAGGAGTCGGCCCTGGCGCTGACTCAATCCACTAATGAGCACCCGCCGGTGCTTACCAACGAAGCCCAGCTATTTGACTTAAAAATTGAAGATCTTGAACAGGTAACCACCACCCGCACTAATGCGCGCACTGGCGTAAGCGAGCAGGTGCCGGTGTTTTACACCAAGCCCACAGCCAAGAAGCCTTCGGTGCCGCGTAAAAATGCTATCTCCATGCTGGAGGCTATTGAGGGGGCCAAGCAGCGTCCACTGTGGCGGGTTTTGGTGGCGCTTTCGATCCGGCACGTAGGGCCGACAGCGGCGCAGGCTTGGGCTGCCCACTTTGGCTCTATGCAGGCTTTACGTCAAGCTTCCCTAGAGGAGCTGGCTGCGGTTGAGGGCGTGGGCGAGACCATTGCCCAGGCTTGGCTGAGCTGGCTTGAAGTGGACTGGCACCGCGAAATTTTGCAGGCCTGGCAAGACGCCGGGGTGCGTATGGACGACGCCGAGGGTGAGGCACCTGCTGACGGCGCTGCGGGGGGCACTGGCGACGACGTCGCTGACGGCGCAGGGGCCGGCGCCGCTGCTGAGACGCAAGAGTTGGAGCAAACTCTGGCTGGGCTTACTTTGGTGGTTACCGGCACGCTCTCTGGTTTTACCCGTTCCCAAGCCCAGGCGGCGATTGTGGCTAGGGGCGGCAAGGCTGCCGGTAGTGTTTCGAAGAAAACCGATTACCTAGTGGCGGGGGAGAAGGCTGGCTCTAAAGAACGCAAAGCCATCTCGCTAGGGGTGCCGGTTTTGGATGAGGAACAGTTTGTGGCCCTACTTGCCGGACAAGCCCCCGCCTAAACGCTAGGGGCGGGGCCCGTCACTCAAAGGGCCGGCGGGCCTCCAAGGGGGCTGACGCGCCCAAAGAGCCGGAACCTGACCATGCAAAGGGGTGGGCGCCGTCGTCCCTGCCTGAAGCAATTCCTGAAGCAACCAAAGGGTGACATAACAAAAATGGGGCCGGGCTTAAAACCCGACCCCATTAGTGCGCTTAGCGGTAAGTGTGCTTAGCGCTTTAGTAGTGCGAAACTACCGTGGTGCCCACGGGGGCCCAGTCATAAACCCACTTGGCTTCAGAAACTGGCATGTTAACGCAGCCGTGCGAGCCGCCCTCACCAGACCAGCCGAAAGAGTTACGCCAAGGCGCACCATGTAGGGCGTAAGAACCGGTGAAGTAGGTGACCCAAGGAACATCCTTGGAGCAGTAATCCCAACCGGCGGTACAACCCATGTCCTGGGCAGCGTACTTGAGGTAGACGTGGTAGGTGCCGGTTACGGTTTCAGTTCCCGGAGCACCCGGAACCATACCCACCGGGCCATGCACCACCGTGGCGCCCACATAAGCGGTCACCGTGGCGTTAGACAAGTTAACGTCAATCCACTTCTCGCCCTCAGCGGCCGGGTAAGCCAGCTTTTCTGCGCCGTTGGCGATAGTGCGCTCTTTCCACTCTGCCTTAGTGGTTTTGTACTCGAACTTACCGGCATAAACCTTGGCGCTGTTAAGCGAAGTCAGTAGCTGCTCAGAGACAGTAGAAGCGTTCTGGACGTCTTTACCGTCCTTAGCCTCAACCACCACCGTGGCCACCTTACCGTCAGAGTAAACGTTACGTTCACCCTCAACCAGGGTCACCTGCGCGGCCGAAGCCTGCTTGTTAACCCACTTGGTTACTGCTTCCTTATCGACGGTTACGGCCAGATTCTTGCCATCCGTGCTGGGGCCAACCTTGATCCAGGCAGCCTTAGTTTCAGTGTCAGCGGTGTAGGTGTCGCCATCAGGGTCAGTAATGGTCACATCGTTTTTAACGATGGTGTTGGCCTTATCAGCGGCAGCCTTAGCCTTGGTGTAAGTAATGGTGGGGGCCGTGTTCACATAAGCCACCTTCACCGAGGTAGAGCTAAGCTGCGCGGCAGCGCTAGTGGCAGCCTGCTCAATCTCCTTAGGAGACAGGCTCTGGCCATCCTTACCAGAGACAACCTCAAAGGTGGTTTCTTCCTCGTTAAAGGTCACCGAAGCATTGACCGGGGCGTTAGAGCCGGGCGGCAAAATCTTGGCGATGTACTCGTCAATCTTGATTGAAGAGCTGGTGGAAACCACGCTTACTGAATTGTTAGAGGTAAACGGCGCCGTGAAACGGTTCATGATTGAAGCGTTAGGTGACAGAGCAGCCTTAGCAGTAGCGGCGGCGTCGACCTTAACCCCCAGCTCGCTGAGGCTAGCCTGGCGATTAACCGCGCCGGAGATAGACACCTTGGCAGAGCTTGCCTTAGAGGACACCAACTTGGCGATTTCGCTCTGAGTCATGCCTGATACATCCTGGCCGGCCACGCTCGTGCCGGGGAGGGCATGGTCCGAATAATGCACGGCCCAAGCGCCAGCGCCACCGCCCACAGCTAGGAGGGCTGCGGCGCCCACCAGCCAGGGCCAGCGGCGCCGTTTTTCAACGTTCGCGCTTACCTTCTGTGAACGGTTGAAGAGTTTTATCACTACCGTCAACTTCCGTGAGATTTACACCTAGATATTTGGGGAAGGTGTAAGGGGAGTAAACTAACCAATAGTTTACGGATCAACTTTATTTTAGTTTAGGTCTGGTGCACTTGTCGCCTGTCTGTGGCAGTCGTGCTGCTTACATGTTATGCGCCAAGCAGGCAGGCTGGGATAGTTTTAAGGACACAACTCGCTAACGGCGCAGCCACTTTTGTTAAGGCCAAGTAACCAACCGCCGCCTGGCGGGGTTTAAACTTGAGACCATGTCGACAATTTCTACCGCCGAAGTTGCGCGTGTAGCCGCATTGGCTCGCGTTGCACTAACAGACGCCGAGGTGGAGCGCCTAGCTAAAGAGCTCGACGCCGTAGCCTCCTCATTTGCTCGCGTTAACTCTGTGGTTTCCGCAGAAATCCCCGCCACCAGCCACCCGGTGCCGCTAACTAACGTGATGCGTGAAGATGTACCGGGCCCCACCTTGGATGTAGAAGAGCTTCTAGCCGGCGCACCCGCCAGCGAAGACTCAATGTTCCTAGTACCCCAGATTTTGGGTGATGAGGAGTGAGCGTGAACAGCGAACTTACCCGTCTAAGCGCAGCCGAGCAGGCCGCCAAACTAGCCGCCGGAGAATTTAGCTCCCGCGAACTAACCCAGGCCCACCTAGAGCGCATTGATGCCCTAGAGCCTGCCGTGGGTGCCTACCTAAACGTAGATCACGACGGCGCCCTGGCCGCCGCTGACGCCGTCGACACTGCCCGCAAGGAAGGCACCTCGCTACCCGAGCTAGCCGGTGTGCCCGTAGCAGTTAAGGACCTGTGCTGCACTCGCGGCCAGGTGACCACTGCCGCCTCCAAGATCCTGGAAGGCTGGGTGCCGCCCTACGACGCCACCTTGGTAGCCAACATTCGCGCCAACCAGATGCCGATTTTGGGTAAGACCAACCTGGACGAATTCGCCATGGGTGGCTCCACTGAGCACTCGGCTTTCCACCGCACCGCCAACCCCTGGGATTTAGAGCGTATCCCTGGTGGTTCTTCAGGCGGCTCGGCTGCCGCCTTGGCCGCCTATGAGGCCCCACTAGCGGTAGGTACCGACACCGGTGGCTCGATCCGTCAGCCCGCCGCCGTCACCGGCACCGTGGGGGTTAAGCCCACCTACGGTACGGTTTCGCGTTTCGGTGTAATCGCTATGGCTTCCTCGCTGGACACCCCCGGCCCCATGGCCCGCAACGTGCTTGACACTGCGCTGCTGCACGACGTGATGGCCTCCTATGACCCGCTGGACTCCACTTCACTATCTGACGCCCCCCGAGGCATGGCCGACGTGGTGCGCGCCGCCCAGGCCGGCATGGACTTAAAGGGCCTGCGCGTGGGGGTAATTTCCCAGCTCGACGGCGGCGAAGGCTACCAGGAAGGGGTAGTGGAATCCTTCCACCAGGCCCTAACCCTGCTAGAGAACGCCGGCGCCACCATTAAGACCGTAGACCTGCCCCACCTGGAATACGCCCTAGACGCCTACTACCTGATCATGCCCGCCGAGGTTTCCTCCAACCTGGCCCGCTACGACGGTATGCGTTACGGTCTGCGTGTTGAGCCTAAGGAAGGCCCGGTCACTGCCGAGCGCGTTATGGCTGCTACCCGTGGCGCCGGTTTTGGTGATGAGGTCAAGCGCCGCATCATCCTAGGTACCCACGTGCTCAGCGCCGGTTACTACGACGCCTACTACGGCAGCGCCCTGAAGGTGCGCACCTTGGTACAACGCGACTTTGACGCCGCCTTTGCCGACGTCGACATTTTGGTCAGCCCCACCAGCCCGATCACCGCTTACCGCTTTGGTGAGAAGGATGACCCGTTGACCATGTACAAGCTGGATGTAACCACCATTCCGGCTAACCTGGCGGGTATCCCCGGCATGAGCCTGCCTAGCGGTCTTAGCGAAGGCTTGCCGGTGGGCTTCCAGATCCTGGCCCCGCAACGTAAGGATGACCGTCTCTACCGCGTGGGTGCGGTGCTAGAGGCGCTGGTAAACGAACGTGTTGGTGGCGCGCTGCTAGAGCGTGCCCCCCAGCTATAAGGAAGTGCGATGAGCGATAAGCTAATGGATTTCGACGAGGCCGTTGAGCGTTTCGATCCGGTTTTGGGCCTCGAAGTGCACGTCGAGCTGGGTACTGCCACCAAGATGTTCGACGCCGCCCCTAACCAGTTTGGCGCCACCCCTAACTCGCTAACCACCCCCACCTCGGTGGGTCTGCCCGGCGCTCTGCCGGTGGTTAACGCTAAGGGTGTGGAGTACGCCATCCGTATCGGTTTGGCCCTGAACTGCTCAATTGCTGAGTCTTGCCGCTTTGCCCGCAAGAACTACTTCTACCCGGACCTGGCTAAAGACTTCCAGACCTCCCAGTTTGATGAGCCCATCGCCTATGACGGCTACCTGGATGTGGAGCTAGAAGACGGCGAAATTTTCCGCGTGCCCATTGAGCGCGCTCACATGGAAGAGGACGCCGGTAAGAACACCCACATTGGTGGCGCCGACGGACGTATTGAGGGTGCGGAATACTCGCTGGTGGACTACAACCGCGCTGGTGTGCCGCTGGTGGAGATCGTGACCCGCCCCATTGAGGGTGCCGGTAAGCGAGCCCCCGAGGTAGCTGCCGCCTATGTGCGTACCTTGCGTGATATTTTCCGTGCCATTGGGGTTTCTGAGGCCCGCATGGAGCGCGGTAACGTGCGCGCGGACGTGAACGTGTCACTGCGCGATACTCCAGATTCTCCGCTGGGTATCCGCACTGAAACCAAGAACGTCAACACCTTCCGCTCTATTGAGCAGCACATTCGCTACGAGATTCAGCGTCAGGCCGCGATTTTGGCTGACGGCGGTGAGATCGTGCAGGAGACCCGCCACGGTCAGGCTGACGGTACTACCGCTCCCGGCCGAGTTAAGTCCGACGCCGACGACTACCGTTACTTCCCTGAGCCTGACCTGGTACCCGTGGCTCCTAGCCGCCAGTGGGTGCAGGAGATTGCTGCCTCGCTACCGGAGATGCCGGCCGCTAAGCGCCGTCGTCTAAAGGAAGCCTGGGGACTAAGCGACGAAGAGATGCGCGATGTGGTCAATGCTGAGGTCCTGGACCTGATTGAGGCTACCGCTTTGGCTGGCACCAGCGGCCAGGCTGCCCGTAAGTGGTGGATGGGTGAGCTGGCCCGTTACGCCAAGGAGCAGGAGCAGGCACTTACTGACCTGCCGGTTACTCCCGCCCAGATTGCGGCTTTGCAGAAGATGGTCGACGACGGCGAGCTAACTGACAAGCTAGCCCGTCAGGTGCTCGCTGGGGTGCTAGCTGGCGAAGGTGACCCGGCTGAAGTTGCTGCTAAGCGTGGCCTGAAGGTAGTTAGCGACGACGGCGCCCTGCTGGAAGCCGTGGACGCCGCCCTGGCGGCTCAGCCCGACGTAGCCGACAAGATTCGTGCCGGTAAGGTAGCTGCCGCCGGCGCAATTGTGGGCGCAGTGATGAAGGCTACGCGTGGCCAGGCTGACGCCAAGCGTGTACGTGAGCTGATCATGGAGCGCGTACAGGGCTAAACGAAACTGGCTAAATTACAAGCCAAAATAACGGAGGGGACGTGGCCTTGCGGCCACGTCCCCTCCTGTTTAGTAAAGACAAATAGTTAAAATTGCAAAGATTACAAACAAGCCGGGCGTTTATTGTGGGAAACCTCGCTGCACAGCGCGTATTTAGTCGGACACAATAGTGTCAATGAACGGCATACAGGCCTTAGCCACCGCCGTCGTTTTGTGAAAGGACTACAAAAATGGCACAGCCCAGCCCTAGCTACACCGTAGCTCTGCGACTACAGGTACCGCGCAGCCAGGCTTCGGTAGCGCAGTTGGTTGACACTGCGGCTTCCACCGGTGCCATCGTCACCGGTGTTGACGTGGATGACCCCAGCGGCGAGAAGGTCGTAATCGACCTAACCATGGACCTGCGGGACTCCAACCACCGCCTTGAAGTAATTGATCTACTCAAGAACCTGCCCGGAGTGGAAGTTGAAACCGTAGGCGACTCCACCTTCCTGGCCCACATCGGCGGCAAGATTGAAATCGCCGCACGTACCCCCATTCGTAACCGTCGTGACCTCTCTCGTGTCTACACCCCCGGTGTAGCCCGTGTTTGCAAGGCTATCTACGACACCCCCTCCAAGGCCCGCAAGCTAACCATCAAGCGCAACACTGTTGCCGTGGTTACCGACGGCACCGCCGTGCTCGGTCTAGGTGACATCGGCCCGGCCGCCGCCATGCCGGTAATGGAAGGTAAGGCCGTACTGTTCAAGCAGTTCGGTGGCGTTGACGCTTGGCCGGTGGCCCTGGACACCAAGGACCCCGACGAGATCGTGTCTATCGTTAAGGCTATAGCCCCCGCCTACGGCGGCATCAACCTAGAAGACATCGCCGCCCCCAAGTGCTTCGACATTGAGGCCCGTCTGCGTGAAGAGCTGGACATCCCGGTCTTCCACGACGACCAGCACGGTACCGCCATTGTTACCCTGGCCGCCCTAATCAACGCCCTAAAGGTAGTTGGCAAGAACATCGAGGATGTACGTATTGTGCTTTCCGGTGTGGGTGCGGCTGGTTCTGCTATCGCCAAGCTGCTGATGGCTCACGGCGCTCGCGACATTGTTGGTTACGGTCGCGACGGCGCCCTCAACGGTGACAACACCGAGGGCATGAACGAGCACCGTCGTTGGCTGGCTGAGCACACCAACCCCCGCCACGTTACCGGCAGCCTGAAGGAAGGCCTCAAGGGCGCCGATGTGTTCATCGGTGTTTCCTCCGGTAACCTGCTGGAGCCTGAAGACCTAGCGGTTATGAACGAGGGCGCCATTGTGTTCGCCATGGCTAACCCCACCCCCGAGGTGGACCCGATCGCCGCCACCAAGTACGCCGCTGTGGTGGCCACCGGCCGTAGCGACTACCCCAACCAGATCAACAACGTACTGGCCTTCCCGGGCCTGTTCCGTGGTCTGCTGGACACTGGTATCACCGACATCTCCACCGAGCTGCTGCGTGCTGCCGCCACCGGTATCGCTTCGGTAGTTTCTGAGCGTGAGCTCAGCCCGGTTTACATCATTCCGGGTGCCTTTGACACTCGCGTTGCCGACGCCGTAGCTGACGCTGTGCGTAGCATCGCCTGATTTGTCTCTACTGGCTGCCTGAATTCTCAGGCTGGCTAGTGGTGGGGCCGTCCCTTATGGGGCGGCCCCACACTTGTTTTACGGGGCCTCGCTGAGCGTCCCCGGCCTCATGGAAGGGCCTCACCATTAGGGGCACCAGGTCAGCCTCGCTGGGTGTCCCCGGCCTCATGGGTGTCTGTGGCCTCAGGGGTGGCCCCGGCCCGCCACCTGTTTATGCGGGTGATCGCGCACTTGCTGCTCACGTTGGGGGAGTAGGCAGAGGCGGCGGTCTCTAAACTATTTTTAGATGTTGCCGGTCACAAAATTTAGGGCCGCGCTCTGCATAGATCAAACCTAGTAAACCCTGGTTCAAACCAATCTTGACTAGGTAAAATACATGCCTAGGCCGGCCCTTCAGGGGGCCTTCTGGTATTGGCTTAGAACCCTGATTTACCCCCGAAGCGGCCATTTTGTGGCTACGGTCACTCAAAACTGGGTTGCGAGACTGGTGGACGGCCGCTAAAGTTATACGAGTGCCTGCGGGACAGCAACGAAAACAAAAAATTCGTTAGATGTTCTGCTGGGTGCGTTGTTTGAGAACTCGATAGTGTGTCAAGTTTTTTATGTCTTGAATTCTTCTCCAACAGGCATGGTGTTTGTTGGGGGGTTTTTCTTGTTGATTTCTTTGTCAACTAATATTTATTTTTGAGCTAGTTTTTTCTGGTTCTTCATGTTTTTTTGGAGAGTTTGATCCTGGCTCAGGACGAACGCTGGCGGCGTGCTTAACACATGCAAGTCGAACGAAAATACCAAGCTTGCTTGGTTGATTAGTGGCGAACGGGTGAGTAACACGTGAGTAACCTGCCCCTTACTTTCTGGATAACTGCTCGAAAGGGTAGCTAATACGGGATATTCTGACCAGCCTGCATGGGTTGGTTTGGAAAGGTTTTTTTCTGGTAAGGGATGGGCTCGCGGCCTATCAGCTTGTTGGTGGGGTGATGGCCTACCAAGGCTTTGACGGGTAGCCGGCCTGAGAGGGTGACCGGTCACATTGGGACTGAGATACGGCCCAGACTCCTACGGGAGGCAGCAGTGGGGAATATTGCACAATGGGCGCAA
>ERZ773203.3-NODE-3-length-145980-cov-39.267103_pt1 | contig 145980 bp, 114 predicted proteins | sample MGYA00580529_ERZ773203 | MGnify/ENA primary metagenome ERZ773203 (study PRJEB29015, sample SAMEA2738176) | human oral metagenome | biome: human oral; feature: human-associated habitat; material: saliva | place: China | collected 2177 ... | reverse complement strand
ACCACCATAAACCGATTGTGGCCCCGAGTGGGACGCCGATAGGGCGGGTGAGCTCGGCAATGCCAAAGAGCATAACAGCCCAAATAAAGCGCCGCTTAGTTAGCAGTATGAAACCGAAAGTTAGCAGCGCTAAGGTTAAAGACTCTGCATAGGCCACCTGCATGATGATAGCCGGGGCGAAGCTGAAGAAAAGAGCCACGCCTAGCAGGCTGGCGCGCTTGCCTACACGCGGGCATAGCCAGGCATCGAGGCCTAGGGCTACGGCTGCTGAGCTAATCCAGGAAACTACTACCGCACAGGCAAAATAGCTTCTTCCAACACCATCGGAAACCACGGTTGCTAGGGTTTTGCCAAGTAGGGGGAATACTGGCATGAAAGCCCAGGTGTTTTGGCGTACGTGACCGTTAGTTTCATAATAGGATAATTTATCGGGGTAACCTCCGATAACGATGCGGTGATACCAGGTAGCATCCCATAGAGATACATGCTTTAAGTAGTCAGGTTTGGCTGGTACCCACTCGCTTGCCGGGGTGTCAATGGCTGACAAGTTAAAAATTAATAGCACTAGCAATGTCATAGCTAGCCACACTATTAAGACTTGGAGCCGATGGGGGAAACGGCTGGGGGATATGTTTGGGAACTGCATATTTGCATCCTAATGGGCGTCAGGATGTTTTGGTACTGCCTAAATAAAGGTAACTGGTAGATAAATGAGTGAAATGCCTTAATGAAAACTTGAAACTGAAAGTAAATAGATTAACTTGTGCAACCTGACATAGTTCTATTGTCTATAAATGTGATCTGAGCTGCAGGTTTTGGTGGCTGGCAATTTTAAAAGGAAAAATTCGCGAATAATTTAGGGAACCCACAGGATGCTGATTGAGCCATAATCCCATACCCAAGCTACCCACAACACCTGGGTAACTACACCTACAGTCAAAACTGCCAAGGCGGCGCGGGGACGGCTGACCAGTTTTACCGCTACAGCCCAGGCCAGCGGGGCAACCATCAGCAACATGCGAAAAACTGAGGAGGAAGGGTCGAAGAAGATCAGCAGGTAAACCCAGTAGCATACGCACCATATCCAGGTCAGCCGTCCCAGCTGACGCAGCTGCCTCCACCCCAGTATGCAGGCGCTAAGCACCAGCACCCCAAATAGGCCAATAACACCTGCGTGGGCGCCACCAAAGCTAGCAGAGCGGTTAATCCAAGCCTCAAAGGGGGCCAGGTCAACGCCGCGCCAAGCAGTTTCAGTGTCCACATATGCGCTCATGCGCCCGGTAGCGATCCAAGCCAGCAGCGGCCAAGTCAAAGCAGCCGCGCAGGTAACTATGGCAGTAACAAACAGCCACAGGCGGTCTTTGCTGCTCAGCGGCATGGGGCTTAAATCCATAGGCGTAAAGCTAGGCAAAGCCGGCGGTGCCGGGGCTGGTGCAGCGGTCGGCAGCGTCTCGCTAGGGGGTGCTGGCACAGCAGCCGGCGGGGCGGCTTCAAAAGAACTGCTTGCGGTTAGGTCAGGTGCAGTTTCAAAAGAGGCAATAGCGGCCTCATTAGGGACAGGGACGGCGGCGTCGTAATTAGCGGCGTAAGGATCGGCGTCGGCATAAACCCGGGCGGAAGAGAAAGACGCATCAAAACGGGAGGTTGAAATCAGACCGCGCGCTCGCAGCTCCTCCCAAACCCACCACAGGCCCAGGGCGGCCCCCAGCGGCACCCCGATCGGGCGGGTAAAAGCAGCCAGCACAAACACCACCATGGCCCAGGCAAAACGACGCTTAGCTAAAACCGCGAAACCAATCGCCACCAGCGCCAATCCCAAAGACTCGGCGTAAGGAAGCTGCAAAATAATGGCCGGGCCACAGGTGAAGAAAATCGCCACCCCTAGCAAACTGGCCGCCTTACCCACGCGCGGACGCATCCAGGCATCCAAGCCCAAAGCCGCCAAAGCTGAGCCCAACCAGGCCACCACCACGGCGCAGGTGTAATAGTTAGCCGAGAGTAGCTTTGCCAGGCCGCCACTTAAATAGGCATAGATTGGCATAAACGCCCAGGTGTTTTGGCCCACGCGGCCGTCTTGCCCAATTGGCAAGCTAATGGAGTCGGGGTAGCCCTGGGTGGCCACGCGGTAGTACCACTCAGAATCCCAAAAAGCCACATGCTGCAGGTAGCTGGGCTTGGCTGCGCTCCAATAGGTCTGGGGAGTGTCTAGGCCGCCCAGATTAAAAATCAGCAGCCCAATCAGCGAGGCAATAGCCCACACTGCCAGTACCTGGAGGCGATGGTGGATATTTGAGTGTTGCACGTCCATATCCTATGTGGCTTTTGCTAAGTGTGCCCTCAGTGCGTACTGCGCCTGGGGCGGGTAGGCTAATAACGTGAGTGCACCAACTGTGGCAGTTATTGGCGGCGGGCAGTTAGCTCGCATGATGCAAGAAGAAGCGAGTGCGCTAGGTGTGCACCTGCGTGCTTTAGTGGAGGCCCCGGATGGTTCTGCGGCGCAGGTAATGCCTGATGCCCCAGTGGGTCGGCCCGACGACGCCGGGGCAGTGCATGATTTGCTGCAGCCCAGACGGGGGGAGCAGCCCCAGGATTTAGCTGCTGCGGCAGTTTTAACTTTTGAACACGAGCACCAAGATCATGCCTTGTTGCAGCAGTTAGCGGCCCAGGGTGTATCGGTGCAGCCTAGCGCCCAGGCTTTGCTTTATGCCCGCGACAAGCTAGAAATGCGCCGCGCTATGACGCGTTTGGAGCTGCCCCAGCCAGCTTGGCGCCCGGTTAGCCAGCCCGCTGAGGTGCTTGAGTTTGCCTTGCAGCATGGCTGGCCGGTGGTGCTAAAGACCCCCCAGGGTGGCTATGACGGTCACGGGGTGCTGCTAGTTAATGACGCCGCTGAGCTTGAAAATGGTGAGGCTGCAAAGTGGTTTAAAGCTCTGGCCGACGGCGCCGGTGTGGGCGGGGGCGGCTCACTAGGGGGCGCCCAGGTCAGCTGCCTGCTAGTAGAGCAGGCGGTTCACTTCACCCGTGAACTTGCGGCTTTGGTAGCGCGCAACCCTAGCGGCCAGGTGGAGGCTTGGCCGGTGGTGGAAACCGTACAGGTTGAGGGTATGTGTGACACGGTGCTGGCCCCGGCCCCCGGCTTGAAGCCGGTTACTGCCGCGCTAGCCCAACAGGTGGCTAAGCGCGTGGCCAGCGAGCTTAAGGTTACTGGCGTGCTGGCAGTGGAAATGTTTGTGGTTGAAGGCGCTGACGGTGACCAGCTGTATATCAATGAGCTGGCTATGCGCCCCCACAATAGTGGCCACTGGAGCCAGGATGGGGCTCTGACCAGCCAGTTTGAGCAGCACCTGCGGGCCGTGTTGGATTGGCCGCTAGGTAGTGCGCAGCTGGTGGCGCCCACCGTAATGGTTAACGTGATTGGTTGGCGCCAAGAAACTGATGCGCCCCTACCTGACCCTGCTAGCCGCTTGGCCCAGGCTTTGCAGGTGGCTCCGCAAGCCAAGATTCACCTTTACGGCAAGCAGGCCCGGCGCGGACGCAAGCTGGGGCATGTGAACTTGAGTTTGGCAGAGGGGCAAGATCCCTGGCAGACGGTAGAAATTGGCCGCCAGGTGGCCCACATACTTACTTGCCCGCAGCAGTAAAGCTGCCCACTGATTTAACTAGTGCTTTAAAAACCTTGAAAGGAAAAACCGTGAGCGACAAGCAGCCTGTAGTGGGCATTGTGATGGGGTCGGATTCTGACTGGCCCACTATGGAAGCGGCCGCTAAGGCCCTGGAAGAGTTCGGTGTTAGCTATGAGGCCCGGGTGGTTTCAGCTCACCGTATGCCGGTGGAAATGATTGAGTACGGCCGTCAGGCCAGCGAGCGTGGTTTGCGTGTAATTATCGCTGGCGCTGGCGGGGCCGCCCACCTACCTGGAATGCTGGCGGCGGTTAGTGAACTGCCGGTGATTGGTGTGCCCGTGCCGCTGAAGTACCTGGACGGCATGGATTCGCTGCTGTCGATTGTGCAGATGCCTGCCGGTGTGCCTGTGGCCACGGTTTCTATTGGTGGGGCGCGCAATGCTGGCCTGCTAGCGGTGCGTATTTTGGCTAGCGGCGAGGGTGAGCAGGCTCAGCAGCTACGGGCAGCTATGCGCCAGTTCCAGGTGGAGCTAGGTGAACTGGCTAAGGCTAAGGGGCGCGCGCTAGCTGAGCGCGTGGCCGGTAACTAGGACGTGGTTGGCGCTGGATTGATATGGGCTGGCTGGCAGCTAGGCTGCAAAGCTCTAGCCTAACCACCCAGAAGCTACATAAACTATCGAAATCGAACACAAGCGAACAATTTTAGGGTTAGGATAGAGCTGTGAACACAAAACACGAGCCTCGAACCGTCCTAGTAGCGGGCGGTGCCGGATACATTGGCGCCCACGTTGTGCGTCTACTACTTGAGCGCGGCGACAAAGTAGTTGTCGTAGATGACCTGTCTTACGGCACGCCCGAGCGCATCGGTCAAGCCAAGCTAGTGCAGCTTGACGTGGCTGGGGCCCAGGCCCAAGAGCGCCTAGAGCAGGTAATGCGCGAAGAAGGCGTGGACTGCGTAATCCACTTTGCCGCACGCAAGCAGGTAGGCGAGTCAGTACTTCGCCCGGCCTGGTACTACCAGCAAAACATTGGTGGCCTAGCCAATATGCTGGCCGCCATGGAACAAGCTGGGGTGGATCAGATGATTTTCTCCTCTTCCGCAGCCGTTTACGGAATGCCCGACGTCGCCGTCGTAGATGAAGAAGTAGCCTGCCACCCCATCAACCCTTACGGCGAAACCAAGCTGATCGGCGAATGGATGATGGCTGACTGTGAGCGCGCCTGGGGCCTGCGCTGGGCGGGTCTGCGCTACTTCAACGTAGCCGGAGCCGGCTGGGACGACCTAGGCGACATGGCCACGCTAAACCTGATCCCGATGGTTATGGAGCGCCTAGTTAAGGGCGAGAGTCCCAAGATTTTCGGGACCGACTATGACACCCCTGACGGCACCTGCATCCGCGACTACATCCACGTACGCGACCTAGCCACCGCTCACATCGCCGCCCTGGACTACCTGGGCAACGGTAAGGAAATGCAGGCTCACGTATTCAACGTGGGCACGGGCCAGGGTGCCTCAGTGCGTGAAGTGGTAGCCAAGGTGATTGCAGCTACCGGCTCCAAGCTTGAGCCTGAAGAGCTGCCGCGCCGCGCCGGCGACCCGCCCAAGCTGATCGGTAACGCCACGCGCATCACCGAGGTACTTGGCTGGCAGGCCCAGTACAACCTGGACGACATTGTCACCTCCAGCTACACCGCTTGGCAGGCTGACCCTAAGCGCCCGCATTTCTAAAGCTAACTGGTAGCTGGCGCTACGCTTGCAAAGCTTAAGGCCCGTTGAGTAAATCTCAACGGGCCTTAAGCGTTTATTTTGGAGCCTTATTTAGCCTGGTTGAAGTCGCTGGCGGTGAGCCTGCCGTCGCGTACCTTGCCAAAGAAAATCGGCGCGGTGGTGTCTACCAGCAACACGGTGGAGCCCACACCTCCCGGCTCATAGTCGGGGTCTTCAATGGGGGGAGCACCGGTTAGGCCATCGTTTGAAGCTGAGCGGAAAGCCAGCACCATTTGGCCAATATCCCACACACCTGAATCCTTATCCACAGTCAGTGAACCAGTACCAGCGTCAACCAGTTTGCTGGTGGCTGAGGGGTTAAGCAGGGTAGAGGGCGACATGGCCTTCTTTACCGCCGCTGAAATAATGGCGCGTTGACGCAGGCCACGGCCAATATCGCCGGTGGGGTCAGATTTACGCATACGCGAGAAAGCTAGCGCCTTTTCGCCGTTAACCTGCTGGCATTTGCCCTGCGCGGTGTTCCAGATCAAACCTGAATCGTGATCATCTACGTCATAGTCCAGGCAGGCTTCAACCCCGCCTACCGCATCGACGACGTTCTTGACGCCGCCCATACCAACTTCAACATAGTGGTTGATCTTCATCTTGGTTAAGCCCTCTACGGTCTTTACCAGCAGCTTGGCACCGCCGTAGGCGTAGGAGGCGTTAATTTTGTCCTCACCGTAGCCGGGAATGTTCACGTAAGTGTCACGCGGCAGAGAGGTTAGTGAAGTCTGGCCGTTTTCGGCCTTATGCAGCACCATCACTGAGTCGGCACGCTGGCCGGAGGTGGTGGTATCCGCAATGGCGCCGTCGGAACGCGAGTCTGAACCCACAATCAGCCAGGTCTCGCCAGGGGTATCAGCCATGCTTGACAGTGCATCAACCCGACGCAGCTGGTCACTGGCCTTATTCCACAGGTGCCAGGTGTAGCCACATAGAGTAATCAAAACGACTACTAGCAACGCGCAGGTGTATTTAAGCCAGCGACGCTTTTTGCGACCAGAGCTGGCCGGAGGCTCATCAACTGGTAAACGCGTGGGCATTACTGGGCGTGAAGAGGCACGAGAGTTCAAATTAGCGCCGGTGGGTGAAAATGGCTGCGCGCCAGAGTCCCGTAGGGCAGTGCGCGTAGGAGCCCCGCCGCGTCCTACCTGGGTGGCCTGGGCCGCTGGGCGCGCGGCGGGAGCGTCGCTGGGAAGCGGCACGGCGCCGCCAGAGCGCCCCACTCGACTAGAGGGGCGCGCCTGAGTAGAAGCGCCTGCGCGCGGAGGAATTGACTGGGGGACAGCCGTCTGCGGTCCACCGGCGCGTCCAGGCTGCGGAGCGGCCTGAGCGGCTGGGGTGGCCTGGGGAGCTGGACGGGCAGCCTGGGGGGTAGGGCGGACTTCCTGAGGAGCTGGACGGGCACCCTGGGTGCCCTGAGCGGTTGGGCGCGCGGCGGGAGCGTCGCTGGGAAGCGGCACGGCGCCGCCAGAGCGTCCCACTCGACTAGAGGGGCGCGCCTGCGCTGAACCAGTGGCGCGTTCAGCCTCGCCAGCGGCTGAACGGGTGGAGATTGGCTGCGCCGGAGCCCCAGAACCAGACCTAGTGGACTTGGGGTTAACCCGGCTAGAGCCAGAATTACGACGCGCGGGGGCGCCAGCACCGCCCTGGGAACCAGGGACGGTGGTTGGTTGGTCTGCGCCGGAGTCTTTAGCGACTAAACGCCGACGCCTGGGCGGCTGGCTTGGGGGAAACTGAGTCAACTATTTACTCTCCCTTACTTGCACTGCAATGCGGGGTCGGTAGTGGGGCTAGCGGGAGCCTTGGGAGCCGGGGCGGGCGACGACGCCTTGGGAGCGGGTGCCTGCGTGGTCTCCTCAGTAGAGGGCTCGGTCTCTTGTGCCGGGTCCTCAGTTTCAGTGGCGGTGGCAGCCGGAGCTGGGGTGCCGTTAGCGGTAGAAGTAATGGTGTTAGAGGGGGCCGGCTTGTCAGCCTTCAGGGCCTTCCACAGCGCCTTGGCCTCTTTTTCACGCAAAACTACGCGGTTTGGGTCATCGGGGTCAGTCTCGTTAGGGGCGGTGATGAACTCGATGCCCCCAAAACCAATGGTGCGCACACTCATAGCCAAACCGGCCAGAGTGTTTAGCTGACCCACATGTGGGGAGGTGGTTAGTGTGCCCAGCGCAGCCTTAGCGAAGGCATACAGGTCAGGGGTGCTAGTAAGCAGGTTCTTACGCATGGCGGTACGCATCATGGCGCCCATCAAGTTTTGCTGGCGCTCAATACGGTGCAGGTCAGAGCCATCAGAGACACCGTGACGCACGCGCGCATACATAATTGCCGCCGAACCATCAAGGTGGTGGCAACCCTTATCGAGCTTTAGCTGGGTGTATTCGGGGTCATCAATGTCTTCACTGACATACACGCCGACGCCGCCTAGGGCATCGACCATGTTCTTAAGGCCAGCGAAGTCCACCACCATGTAGTCGTCAATGTAGATATTGGTTAGCTTTTCCACGGTGGAGATAGCGCAGGCCGCCCCCGCCGCCAGCGCCCGGGCACTTAAATCACCGTTACCCGCGCCGTTAGCAAAGGCGGTGTTGAACTGTGCATACATTGAGTCAGTAATAGTGCCGTCAGCGCTCTTACATTCAGGGATTTCCACCATGGTGTCACGGGGGATGGAAACCACCTGGATACGTTTACGATCAGCACTAATGTGCATGATCATGGTGGTGTCAGAGCGAGCCGAAGACTCAGTGGCCGCGCCGCCGTCGATATTGTTGGCGCCCTGACGTGAGTCAGTACCCATTACCAAAATGTTTACCGCGCGTCCGTCATAGTCGTCGTTGACAGGCTTATTGGGGCGATTACCAATGCGGAACTGGTTGGCGTCAATCTGATTAACCGAAGACTGTAGGTCATGCCAGGCCATAGCCCCAAAGGAAGTGATGAACAAGACCACCGCTAGCGTGCTGTAAAAAAAACGCCGCAATCGGTGGTTTACCAGTTCCTTTGCGCTATGGCGCGGGGGGAGCTTAGACGCAGTCATGAGGTCAAGTTTAGGTAACGTTGAGGATGTTTTCAGTCAGATAGGTTATAAAACTACTAAGTGTGGTCTAGTTACCGCCAGAAAAATCGATCCCAAGAGTAGAAGAACGTGCCTGAAAACCTTGATAAATCTGCCGCTGAGCGCGGCTCAGAAGTGAGCGCAGAAGAGCTACTAAGCCCGAGCCAAGCTACGCCGGACGTGTCTGAGCAAACTATTAGGTTAATCACGGTTACCTACAACCCCGGTAGTGAACTGGAACGTTTCCTGGCTTCTATTGCGCCGGCAACCAGCGCAAAGGTGAACGTGTACATTGCCGACAACGGCGCCCAGCACGAGCTAGTAGATGAATTAGCCGCCAAATACAACGCCACTGTAGTGCGCGATCCAAACACCGACCGTGGCTACGGCCCAGGTAACCTGGGCTACGGCGGGGGAGTGAACTTTGCCGCCAAGGATCTAAGTGAAGACTGGATCGTGGTGGCCAACCCTGACCTAGTGTTCCGCCCCGGCGCCCTAGACGTGCTGGTGGCCGCCGGCCTAGCCAATAAGCGCGCCGGTTCGCTAGGCCCGCGCCTGCTCAACACTGACGGCACGGTTTACCCCTCCGGACGCGCCCTGCCCACCCTGGGACGCGGCGCCGGCCACGCCTTCCTAGGGCGCATTTGGCCCTCAAACCCGCTAACTAAGGCCTACCACGGCACCAATGAAGACACTATCCACCCGGTAGGTTGGCTATCGGGGGCCTGCCTGCTACTGCCGCGTAAGGTGTGGCAGGAGCTGGGCGGCTTTGACGACGCCTACTTCATGTTCTTTGAGGATGTGGATCTAGGTGCCCGCGTGGGGAAGGCAGGCTATGAAAACCTGCAGGTACCCGGGGCGGTAGTGGTTCACGAGCAGGGTGCCAGCTGGAAGGCCCGCCCCGAGAACATGATCCGTGCCCACCACGCCTCGGCGCGCCTATACATGTCGCGTATCTACCCGCACCTGTGGCAGGCCCCGCTGCGTGGCGCCATTAACGCCGGCTTGAGCCTGCGTGAAGAAATGGAAGTGCGCCGCCCCGACCAGCGCACCAAGCACGCCTAAACGCTGCGTACGCCTAGATACTGTGCACGCCTAAACGCTGCGCTAAGCACACTTAAGCCCCCCGAGCCTGGCTTGGGGGGCTTAAGTGTGTCCCGTTTTTATGTCCCGGGTTTTTGCCGACGGCGCCCGGCTGCCGGCGTATACGACGCACTAGAGGGGCGCTCGGCCAAGTGGTGCCTGGCTAAGTGGCGTCCGGCTAAGCAACACCTAGCTGGGTAGCAAAGCCGGGGGCAAAAACTTACTTGGCGGCGTCGTCGGCCTTATCTGCCGGGGGAACCGGACCCAAAGCGCTGGGGTCGGGAGCTTGGGCCAAAGCAAAAGCGCGGGCCAACTTAGTTAGGCGTCGCTCCTGGATAGAGGCGCGGCGGAAGCTGGAAAGCAAAGACGCCAAGAAGGCCAGCACCAGTGCATAAAGCAGCAAGTCAGTACCACGACCAACGCCCACAAAGTGAGCCAGATAGGTGGTCAGGGATGGTACCGCAATCGTGACCAGGGCGAAAACCACAAAGGCCAGCGTGACAATACGGCGCCCAGCCATGTGCTTAGCTCCGCCAGAGTTGCGCAGCAGCATCACGCCCATAAGCACCACGCCCAGGGCTAGCAGGCTCTTAATTAAAAACTGAGAATCCATTTAGCTAGCTCCTTAGCTGAACATCAAATCGACGAGGATATTAACGCTGTTCCACAGGGACTGGCCCTTAGAACGCGAATAATCGGTGTACTCAATGTGTACCGGCTGCTCAGCCCAAGGCAGGCCACTGGCGCCAAGCTGGCGAATAATTTCGCTAGCGTGAGCCATCCGGTTTTGGTGCAGATCCAGCTGTTCGGCGGCGTCACGGCGCAACAGGCGCAGGCCGTTGTGGGCGTCGGTGAGCTTCATACCTGAAGTTTTAGAACCAACCCAAGCGGCGGTACGCAACACAATACGCTTAAGCGTGCCAGTATCGGCGGTGCCCTCAAGGAAACGCGATCCCAATACGATTGCCAGATCCTCATCGTGGGCGCGGCGCACCATGGCCATAACATCAGCAGTGGAGTGCTGGCCGTCAGAGTCAAAAGTAGCTATATAGCGAGCATTAGTGCGAGTTAGTACATAGGTGATGCCGGTTTGTAGGGCAGCACCCTGGCCTAGGTTAAGCGGGTGGGAGACCACAATCGCCCCCGCAGAGCGGGCTTGCGCAGCTGAATCGTCGCGTGAACCGTCGTCAACGCAAACAACATTAGGGAAGGTTTTGCGCGCATTGGCGATAACCTCAGCCACCACCTGGGCTTCATTGTAAAGAGGGACAACGAGCCAGGTCTGCTCGGCCGGGTCAAAAGTTTGCATAAACGCAATTGTGCCAGGAAATTACATCTGCGCTATGAACTAACTCCTATTAGCGTAGCGCTATGGGCTCGATTAGCAGAAAAACTAGGGATAGACTGGCCTTGTCTCATGCAGTTTTTGCGTAAAGGAGCTAACCAACGTGGCAGTACGCATCGTTGATACGGCGGATGTCTCACCCGAGGCTCAAATTGGTGACGGGTCAAGTATTTGGCATCTAGCACAGGTGCGCGAACATGCTCAGATTGGCCGTAACTGCATTGTGGGCCGTGGTGCCTACATCGGTGAGGGCGTAAAGATGGGTGATAACTGTAAGGTCCAAAACTACGCTCTGGTCTACGAGCCCGCCGTGATTGACGACGGCGTCTTCATCGGCCCGGCTGTGACCCTTACTAATGATCACTTCCCGCGCGCGGTTAATCCTGACGGCACCATCAAGTCAGCTTCGGACTGGGAACCCGTAGGGGTAACTATCAAGACCGGCGCGGCGATTGGCGCGCGCAGTGTATGTGTAGCTCCGGTAACCATCGGGGCCTGGGCTACAGTGGCAGCTGGCGCCGTGGTCACCAAGGACGTACCCGACTATGCGCTGGTAGCGGGCGTGCCCGCACGTCGCATTGCTTGGGTTGGTAAAGCCGGCGAACCGCTGGTAGCTACCGAACAGGCGGGTGTGTGGCGTTGCCCCGCCACTGGGACTCACTATCAGGAAGTCACAGACTCAAACTCCAACACCACTTTGAAAGAGGTAGAAAAGTAAATGGAACTCGCATTCATTCCCCCGGCGAAGCCCATCTTCGGTGCTGAGGAGCGCGCCGCCGTGGACGCGGTTATCGCCTCCGGCATGGTGGTGCAGGGCCCTCAGGTAAAGGCTTTCGAGGATGAATTCTCCGAGCAGGTAGTTAGCGGTGCCCACTGTGTGGCCGTAAACTCCGGTACCTCCGCCCAGCACCTGGCTACCCTAGCTAGCGAGCTAGAGCCCGGCGCTGAGGTAATCGTGCCTTCCTTCACCTTCGCCGCCACCGCCAACTCTGTGGCTATCTCCGGCGCCACCCCGGTGTTTGCTGACATTGACGTAAACACCTTCACCCTGGACCCGGCTGCGGTTGAAGCTGCTATCACCCCCAACACTCGTGCCATTGAGGTTGTGCACCTATACGGTCTGCCCGCCAACATGCCCGCGATCCTAGAAATCGCTCAGCGCCACGGCCTAGACGTCTATGAAGACTGCGCCCAGGCCCACGACGCCTCCATCGACGGCACCAAGGTGGGTACCTTCGGCCGTTGGGGTTCCTTCTCTTTCTACCCCACCAAGAACATGTCCTCCCTTGAGGGCGGCATGATCACCACCCGTGACGAGGGTGTCTACCACCGCTCGCGCCTGCTACGTAACCAGGGTATGGAGCGCCAGTACGCCAACGAGCTGGTGGGTCTAAACAACCGTCTGACCGACGTCGGCGCCGCCGTAGGTCGCGTGCAGCTAACCAAGCTGGCCGGCTGGACCAAGCAGCGCCAGGAAAACGCCGCCTTCCTAAACGAGGGCCTGGCCGGGGTTGAGGGTGTAGTTACCCCCTACGTGCCCGAGGGCTACCGTCACGTCTACCACCAGTACACCATCCGTTTCGAGGGTGCTAGCGCCAGCGAGCGTGACGAGCTGCAAAAGGCCCTGCGTGAGCAGTGGCAGGTAGGTTCGGGCGTGTACTACCCGATCCCCAACCACCGTCTGGACTCGCTGACCAAGTACGCTCCCGGTCTGGAACTGCCGGTCACCGAGAAGGCTGCTCGCGAGTGCCTGTCGCTGCCGGTACACCCCTCGCTGAGCCAGGCTGACCTGGAGCGCATTGTTGAGGCCGTGGCTGCTGTTGTGAAGGCTGGTGCCTGATGAGTGCTTCGCTTCGCGTTGGTGTCCTGGGCCTAGGCTCGATGGGGCGCCACCATGTGCGCAACGCCCGCAACACTGAGGGCTTTGAGCTGGTAGCTGTAGCTGACCCGGGTGGTGACCGCTTCGGGGTGGCCGGTTCTTTGCCGGTGCTGGACTCCGTTTCTGCCATGATTGAGGTAGGTATCGACGCCGCCATTGTGGCTGTGCCTACCGTCTTCCATGAGGAGGCCGCCCTGGCTCTGGCTGAAGCTGGGGTGCACGCCCTGGTTGAAAAGCCCCTGGCTGCCTCAGTGGAGGCTGGCCAGCGCGTAGCTGAAGCTTTCAAGTCTGCCGGCCTGATCGGTGCGGTGGGTTATGTTGAGCGCTGCAACCCGGCCCTGCTGGAGATGCGCAAGCGTCTGGCTGAAGGCCAGCTAGGTGACGTCTACCAGGTGGTTACCCGCCGTCAGTCGCCTTTCCCGGCCCGCATCAGCGACGTTGGCGTGGTCAAGGACCTGGCCACCCACGACGTCGACCTGGCCGCCTGGGTTGCGGGAAGCGAATACAAGGAAATCTACGCCCAGACCGCCCACCGCTCAGGCCGTGAGCACGAGGACATGGTGGTAGCCTCTGGTTCCTTCAAGAACGGTGTGCTGGTTAACCACCTGGTCAACTGGCTGACCCCCTTCAAGGACCGCACCACTATTGTGACCGGTGAGCACGGTGCCCTAGTAGCTGACACCGCTATGGGTGATTTGACCTTCTACGAAAACGGCGACATGCCGTTGCAGTGGGATCAGATTGCTGCTTTCCGTGGCGTAAGCGAAGGCACGGTAACCCGTTACGCCCTAGCCAAGCGTGAGCCGCTGGCTGTGGAGCACGAGCACTTCCGTGACGCCATCTTGGGTAAGGGCAATGAGCATGTGTCTATGGAAGAGGGCCTAAACGCACTGAAGGTAGTGGAAGGCATCTTGGCTTCTGCTGCTAGCGGGCAGGCTGTCCACTTCTAAAACTAATCTCATCAAACTGGGGTCGTACTCGATAGTGCGGCCCCAGTTTGTATAATTAGCGCTGATTCAGTTAGGAAACGGGATGCTAGCGCGTTTATTTAAATCATCGATACTGCGTTATCTAGGTGTTGGTGGCACCGCCTTCGTGGTGGATCTGCTAGTAACCGTAGTTACCCGCATGGTGTTGCTGGCCACCACCCCGCTAGCTGCGCAGATGGCTACGGCTTTAGCGGTTGCTGCCGGCTATTGGAGCGGCTTCGCAGTTAATTATTTAGGCCAGCGTAACTTTGCTTTTAAAAGCTACGCTAATCGCCTGTATTCGCTCATCATGTATTTCGTTTTGGTGGGCTTTAACTGGTTGGCTACCACCGTGGCCATGATTGCTTTAGTGGATCATTTGGGGCTTTCGGCTACGCTAGGCAAGATTATTTGCACCGCCGTAACTACCGTGTGGAACTACCCGATTTACCGCTATGTGGTCTTCCCGCGCCGCCTGCAGGTAGCCCAGGCACAGCCGCGTGAGCTGCCGGGAGCTATTGACGTTATTATTCCTGCCCACAACTCGGTGACCGTGCTGGAGGGGACTTTGGCGCGCCTGGCTGCCTGGTCGCGGGGGCGGCGCGTGCCTATGCGCGCCATTGTGGTTGAAAACGCCTCCCATGATGGCACCGCTGAGCTGCTGGAGGGCTTAGCGCTTACCTATGGGCCCAGCCTTTATGACGGGGTGGATATTTTCACCGTGGAGGCAGTGGCTAGCGCTAAGGGCATGGGGCGCGCCTATAGGCGGGGCATTAGTGTCTCGACGGCGCCACTAGTGGTCTTTAGCGCCGACGACCTGCCTTTTGGCACCTCTGACCTGGATTATTGGTGGGCTCACCCCACTGTTGGACTAGCTATTGGTTCTAAAGCCCACCCTGATTCGCAGGTGGATCGCGGTATGGCACGTGCGGCTATTTCAGCAGTGTTTAGGCTGATGCGCCGGGTAATTTTGGGTTCTAAAGTGGGTGACCCGCAGGGAACTTTGTTTATCGACGGCGACTGGATTCGCGCCCACCGCAGCTTGCTGGTAGAAAACGGCTACCTTAGCTCCACCGAGATTGTGGCTTTAGCTGAACACGACGGCCAGATGCCGATCACAGAAATGCCGGTGGTGCTCACCGCCGACCAGGGCGCCCACGCCACCCGCATTAAAGTGCGTGACGTGTGGAATATGGCGTGGGGGCTGGTGGCAATTCGTCGCCGTATGCGGCGTCTGCCCTAAGCTCGACGGCGCCCCGCCCCGCGCCCCATCCCGGCGCATTGGCTGTGGGCAGACGGTAGCGGCTAGCGGTTTGTGGCCGGGCCGCAGGTTAGCTCCTGAGGCACGGTCTTGATCTGCACCTTAGAGTCCAGACCATAGAAAATCCGCAAATGCTTCACATTAGAGGTAGGCGGATCAATCCACTGATACGAGATCACGTTATTACAAGGCATGGTTTTAGGGATCTCAACCAGCGTGCTTTGCCCGTTAGCGGCCGCCGCAAACTGGGCCTCCACCTGCTGCCAAGCCCCATAGTTAACCAGCAGCTGGTTAGCGCACAGCACCAGGGTAGAGGCGGCCACAAACAGCACCCCGCCGCTAAGCACGCTAACCGCCCGGCCTGCCCCGCTGAGGCGAGACAGCGCCACCAGGTTAGTTATGATCAGCGTGCCCATCAGCAGCAAAGCAATGTAGTGGTCACGGCCCACCCCGGCATAAAGCGAACGGGCCATATAGCTATTAGCTGCCAAAGAAACCGCAATCGCCCCAAACAAGGCCAGGGGTAGGGGCCCCACCAACTGCCTAGGCAGAGTTAAAGCTAATAGCGCCAGCATCACAAAACTAGCTATAGCCCAGCCAATCACCGCGCCACTAGCATCATCCATTTGGGTGATCAGCGGGTAGCGGCCACGCCCATAGGCGTCGTCGATAATCAACAAATAACGCCGCCCAGCCATAATCCACGCCCCCACACAGGCGGCGCTAACCACATACAGGGCCACTAGCGAACCCACCCACAGGCTCCGGCTGGGCTGCCAACGCGACCAAAGCGGCGTCGTCGCCAATAAAGCACGCCCATGCAGCCAAATCAAAGTTGCCGCCACCAGCACCACCAAAGCGATATACACCACCGCCACATTGGCCAGCGTGCCCGCCAGACGCAAATGCAGCTTTACCTCCTCAGGCAGCAAATCATTAGGCGAACCGGTGGGCTTAGAGTTGCGCTCAATACGCTCCCACAACCCCGGGGCGGTAACTTTCAGATAAAAACCGTAGCCGGTAGCCGCTAGCGAAACCCAAGTAACCGCTCGGGCAAGCAGACGCGGGCAAAAAGCCAGCAAACCAGCCACCAAACCCAACGCGGCCACAGAAGTCATCTCATGCATCACCATGGCCAACACAATCAGCGGGGCAGCCGCCAACTGCCAACGCCAAGAAAAGCCCCCACGCGCCGCCCTAGCCAGCGGATAGAAAGCCAGAAGCACCAGGTTTAAAGAAAACAGGTAATTCCACACCACAGCCATCGAAAACACTGCGTCGCCGCTTAAATGGTAGTGAAAACCAATCAGCATAAACGGGATCACACTGGCTAAAAGCTGCGCCAACAAATCACGGCGCACCCAGGTACGCCAGGGACTTAGCTGCGCATAGTCACCCTCATCCTTAGGCCCCAGGCGAGTGGCATAAACCCACACCAAAAACGCAAACAGCACGTACCCCAGCGCCATCAGCACCCGGGCCCCACCCAAACCAAAACCAAACCAGGCTGCACCAAGCCCATCAGCTAGGCGCCCATTAAAGGTATTCCAGGTCTTATCCACCATGGTGGTAATACCCGCCCAAGTTTGGCGGCCATGGGACAAATTAGAGGCGTTAGCGAAAAGCCGATCATCGCCGTTAAGCAGCGGCAGGCGCCATAGGCACCCCCAAAACACCGCTAGAAGCAAATAAAACAGGGCGCTGGGCGCGCAAGGGTATAAGCGCGCAGTCGCTAGGGAACGAAAACGCGCTAGGGGAGCAGGCACGGTTAAATAACCTCCGTAAACACATTAGAATCTGCCGCCCAAGTATCAGCTAAAAACAGGTCGGCAAAAATACCGTTAAGACTGCGGCCTTTGAACAGCTGCGGGGCGTAAGTAACTGCGCTACCTGCCGGCAGTAGCGCCTGGAAAGCCATAGGGTGACGCAGCTGCACGCGGGTAGTAAGCAGCGAGCTAACCGCCTTATCCAGGCGCAGGGTAGACAGAACCTTAATTGCCGCACGCCTAGGGGCGGCAGGAATCGCATTGACCCCAGCCGCATACAGTTGCGGCTGCGTGCCACTAACCCGCGCATAAATCTGGGCAATCAAATTCTTGTACCAGATACGCTCTTCATCAGTGAAGGCCAGACCCCCGCGCTCCCAAACCTCAATCACCTCAAGATCCAGCATTGGCAAAGCCCAGTCCAAACCAAAATGCTCATAGGCTCGCATAGAGTGGTTAATGTATTTGGCTTGGCGCTCGCGGACATTGAACCATTCAATGAGACTCTGGCGCGCGTCCAGGGTATCTACCGTCAGCAGCTCATCAACCGCCTCCAGCAAAGGCTTGCGGATGGGGGCTAGGGCCGCCACCAGATCTTGCTGGCCTTGCAGGTTTAGGTGCTGGTGAGCCAGCAGCTCAACCCAGTCTTTGCGGCTCATTGGAGTCTTGGGGTCTAGCAGCTCCTGGCCGTGCAGGTTGCCCACAATGGTGTGGCCCGGCAAAATCACGGTGCCGGCGGGTAGCACCCCGGTGCTGGTTAGCTCACGTAGCGCATACCAGTCCTGATAGTGGGGTAGGGAGGCCCCCGCCCAAGCGTTGCGGATAAAGGCGCCGCCCTCGGCCTGCCAGGCTTGGCGCACCTTGGCTTCGTTAAGCTCAACGAAATACCAGGGTACATCCAGGGATTGCGCTACCTGCTGGGAGATCTTGGCTTCGCGCGAGCCGGCGGTGCCGTAGGTGAAAGCTACTACGTCACTGGCGCCAGCCAGTTTGAGCAGGCTCAAAATCAGGCGCGAATCAAGCCCGCCCGACAGTGGCACAGCCAGGCGTCGGCCCTGAGTTAGCTTAACTACCCGCTCTACTGCCTGCTCTAGCGCCTGGGTGAAAAGCTGGCGGAAAGTGGGCTCATCAGTGATGCGCTGGTGGTAGCGCAGTGCCTTCCAGGGGTGTACGTGGGGGGTGGGGTCGCCGTCGATTAGCTCCACGCTGGAGGCGGCGGGCAGCTGGTAAATCCCCTTTAGCAGGGTGCGCGTACCCAGGGTGTAAGCGGCGTGGCGGAACTGGAGCCGTCCGGTGGCGTCCCAGCTGGTGGGGGCGGCGTCGATAAGTACCTGGGGGTCGTCACTTACCAGCCAGGTGCCCGCCACGTAGCGGTATAACAGGGGGAATGAGCGGGGCATGTCGCTGCTTAGTAGCGCCCCGCTCTTAGTCACGACGACGCCGCTCCACTGGCCTGCCTGCTTATGGGCCCACTGGCCCACCTGCTCGGGGGAGGTAGGCAGAGGCGCGTGAGGCTGGTTGCTGTTGGGGGCGCTAGCCCACCACTGCTGTATAGGGTTGTCGGCGGGGGACTTGGCATCAGCGGGGGACTTGGCATCAGCCGCGCTGGGGGCCGCGCCAGTGCCAGCAGCGCAGGTGGCTGCGGGGGAGGCTGCGGCGTCGTCGTTAAAAGTGCCCGGCTGACACCAGCGCGAGTGGGAAGCGAAAATTACCTTGCTCATTTACTCTCCAAAATAGCCGGGTAGACAGTGTCCAAATACGATATTTACCCTGATTTAAGGGATTAACACGCCGCAATAGTGTCTTGGTAAACCTGCACATAACGCTTAGCCACCTGGGGGGCGCTGAAAGCATCAGGCAGGGTAGCGGCCACCTCCTGCGCGCAGCAGGCGGCGGTGCGCTGAGCCAACTGCTCCAGGGCCTGGGCCCAAACTAGCGGGTCACGCCCACTAACCAGGGCACAAACCGCCGGATCAAGGAAATCTGTGTGCCCCCCATAGCTGCCGGTAACCACCGGGCGGCCAGCGGCAATAGCTTCAGCGGCGCCCAGGAAGAAAGTCTCCCCACTGGTGGGCACTAAGAACATGTCACTGTCACTAATTAGCTGGGGGATCTGCTCGCCAGGCACCTGGCCCAAGAAAGTAGCATCCACCCCTAAAGCGGCGGCCTGCTCACGGCACTGCTCCAGTAGCGGGCCACTACCAGCCCAGGTCAGCTTAGCTTTTAAGCCAAGGCCAGAAAGCTGATGCAAAATCTGCAAAGCCAGCAGTGGGCCTTTACGCTCAATTAACCCGCCCACGCCCACTAGCTTTAGCGGTGCGTCAGGGTGTAGCGAGCGAGGGGGAGGGGTCAAAGTTTGCGGGCGCACTACCTGGTTAGGCACCACCACCAGGGGTTTGCCGTGGCGGTAAGGGCGCAAATGGTTAGCCAAAAAGCTACTTACCGCCGTCACCGTGTCGGGTAGTGCCTGCGCATTTAGTAGCGTATGCACGCCCCGACGCATAAACGGGTTGGTGTAAGTGGCGGTAGCGCCCGACCAGTGCTCGGTATGCACCCAAGGCTGAGCCGGGCGGCGCAGCATATAGGGAAACAGCGCCGAAATAGCCTGCGTATGCACCACATCGGCGCCGGCAGTTAGCTGCTCTAGGCGTGCGCGGGCGCGGGCCAGCGAAGCGGGATTAGAAACCTTAAGGGGCACCCGCAGTGTGGGCACACCCAAAGTGTAGGTGCGCTCACGCCCATCATCTAAAGCGGGAGACACTAAATGGATTAGCTGCACCTGGTGGCCCAAAGCTGCCAAGGTGGCAGCATCCCTGGCCACGAAAATACCTGAACCTGGATTTACTTTGGTGGGTAGCCAGGTGGCCACCATGGCGATACGCATAATCTGGCTTTTATTCGGCTAGTAGAGTTACTTGGCTAGCGGGGGTTACTTAGCTAGCAAAACCTCAGCGACGCGCTCAGCGGCGTGCCCATCGCCATAGGGGTGAGCCACCTCAGGGGCCGGCTCGGCTGGGCGCGGGCGGCTAGCGGCCTCAGTTAGGGCGCTGCCGGGCTCAACCAGGATGTTCCAACCCAGCTGCACGGTCTCCACCCATTCAGTTTGGGGACGCACAGTGGTGCAAGGTACGCGCAGCAGGAAAGCTTCCTTCTGTAGTCCACCGGAGTCGGTAACCACGCCACGTGCGTGCAGGGCCGAAGCTACCAGGTCAGGGTAGGCCAGCGGGGGGTGTACCAGCAGGTTGCCACGCTTGGCGTACAGGTCAATGCCGTGCTCGGAGCACTTAGCTACCAGGCGCGGGTGAGCTAGCAGCACCACCGGGTGGTCCACAGCCCCCAGCGAGTCAAGAATGGAGGTTAGGCGAGCGGCGTCGTCGGTGTTTTCCGCACGGTGAATAGTAGCCAGAGAGTAGGCCCCCTCAGCCAGATCCAGCTCCTTCATAACCGGGCTGGGCTGAGCGGCAACCTGGTCACGCACCTGGTAGAGCACGTCAGTCATGACGTCGCCCACGATCACGGTCTTGTCAGCTAGGCCCTCTTCAGCCAAGTGCTTAGCGCCCTCCTGGGTGGGGGTAAGCAGCAGGTCAGCGGCGTGGTCAGTGAGCACGCGGTTAATTTCTTCAGGCATCAAGCGGTTGAAAGAACGCAGCCCAGCCTCTAGGTGGGCCACCGGGAAGTGCAGCTTAACTGCGCTAAGCGCACCGGCCAGGGTGGAGTTGGTGTCGCCGTAAACCAGCACCCAGTCAGGCTGGTAACGCTCAAATACCTCATCCATAGCAGCTAGCATGGCGCCGGTCTGCACCCCGTGGGAGCCTGAGCCTACCCCTAGGTGCACATCCGGGGCGGGAATACCCAGGTCTTTAAAGAACACGTCAGAAAGCATGGGGTCATAGTGCTGACCGGTGTGGACAATTACATGCTCAATTCCAGCCTTAGCGAAAGCGTGGGCGACCGGGGCGAGCTTGACGAACTGGGGGCGAGCCCCGACTACGGAAATAACGCGCATGACTCCAGTTTAGCGGGGATAATGCGCCTGAGCCGAGATGCCGGTGGGGTTTATTCACCTGGCTATATAAGTGTAGGTGCTTAAACAGTAAGATTGCCTTATGCCTACTATGGTTTATCACGCCCCCTACGCTCTAAATCGGCAGGCCACCTCTGCCTCCGGGATTCGCCCTGTGCGCATGTATGACGCGTTTAAATCACTTGGCTATGAGGTGCTGGACGTTACCGGTGATGGCCGCCGACGCCGTCGGGCCATTAAAGCCCTAAAAGCGCGCCTAGCAGCCGGGCAGAAAATCGATTTTCTTTACTCTGAGTCCGCCACCATTCCCACCATGCTCACCGAGGCGCGCCACCTGCCGCCGCACCCGGTTTTGGATGTGGAACTATTTGCCCTGGCACGCCGCTACCAGATCCCCTCGGGGCTGTTTTACCGCGACATTTACTGGAAATTTGGTGACTACCGCGAGCGCGTAGGTGAGCCTATGGCCACCATTATGAGCGCGGTCTACAACTATGACCTGTCTTGGTATAAGCGCTATGTGGATGTGCTTTACCTGCCCAGTATGGCTATGGGGGCGCATGTGCCCATCTTCCCGCCCCAGCGTATGGCGGCGCTGCCGCCAGGCTGTGAACTGGTGGATAGTGCCAGCCCCAATAATGGGCAGTTGAACCTGCTTTATATTGGCTCGGTTTCTGGTCACTACCAGCTGCACGAATGCGTGCGAGCGGTGGCGGCCACGCCCGGCGTGAATCTAACTATTTGCACTCACCAGCAGCAGTGGGAGCAGATGCGCGGTGAGTATGAGCCGCTTATGGATAGCTCGGTGCAGGTGGTGCACCGCAGTGGGGCTGAGCTTGAGCAGCTTTATGACAATGCTGATGCTTGTGTGCTGTTTGTGCAGCCTGACCCGTATCGTGAGTTTGCGGCGCCGGTTAAACTTTTTGAATATTTAGGTCACGGTAAGCCGGTGATTGCTTCTGCAGGTACCTTGGCAGCCCAGGTGGTAGCCGATAATGAGGCCGGCTGGGTGGCTCCTTATGGGGCTGGGGTGCTGCCTACTTTACTGAGCCGTCTCCAAGCTAATCCACAGGAAGTAAACAAGCTGCACCGGCAGGCTAAGGCTGCAGGTAAGGCCAACACCTGGGCTCAGCGCGCCCAGCAGGTAGCTTTTGAACTAGGACAAAAGGGGGCTAAAGCGTGAGTGATCAGCAAACTGGTGAGCAGCGCCAGCCTTTTGCCGACAAGTTAGCGCGCGCTAAGGCCAAAGGGGTAACCCTGGCTACCCGTATTCACCTGCCGGAAGCGGCTGCGGCTTCTTTCAGGCTTGACGGCGTAGAGCGGGCTTTGCGGCGGCTAGACATTCCGGTGCGGGTACTTACCAGCCAGCCCCCAGCTGATGGCCCTAAACCTGAAGATCCCCAGGGCGTAAGCGTTAGTCGCTGGCCAGTGCTGCGCGATAAGTCCGGTTACCTGCGCGGGTACGTGCCCTATATGTCTTTTGATCTGCCCTTGTTTGGGCGTTTGCTGGCGGCTAAGAAGCCGGCGGTTTTGCTGGTAGAACCCCCGCCCACTACCGGCGTGGTGGTGCGCGCGGTAACTACCCTGCGACGTATCCCTTACGTGTGGTACGCCCCTGATGTGTGGAGTGACGCCACGGTCTCTACTGGGGTTAGCCCGGCGGTGGCTAAGGCTGTGCAGCTGATGGAGTCTTTCGCGATGCGGGGGGCTAAGGCTGTGATTGCGGTTAACGACGGCGTCGCTATCCGAGCCCGTCAGCTGGGGGCCCGGCGCGTTGAGGTGGTTAATAACGGTATTGACACTGACCGGTTCACCCCGGTTTCTGGCCATATTGGTGCGGCTCATGGCGTTACTGGCCCCTACTTTATTTATGCTGGCACGGCTAGTGAGTGGCAGGGTGCCGACATTTTCATTGAGGCTTTTAAACAGGTACGTGCCCAGGCCCCCCAGACGCAGCTGGTTTTCATTGGTAAAGGTTCGCATTGGCCGGTGCTAACTGAGCTGGCTGAGCAGATAAACGATGTTTACTCCACCCAGACCCCGGCCGCCTTGGTGCTGCCCCCGCAAGATCCCCGCTCGGCTGCGGCCTGGCAAAGTGACGCGGTGGCGGCGCTGGTGTCGATTAAGCCCGGTCAGGGTTACGACTTTGCTTACCCCACTAAGGTGCTTTCGGCTTTGGCCTGCGCCACCCCGGTGATTTATGCGGGCCTAGGCCCGGTAGTTAAGGAGGTACGCAACCAGGATTTGGGTTGGGCGGTTGATTACCGTGTGGACGACGTCGCCCAGGCCATGGGGGCCGCGCTCGAACGCGCCCAAAGCCCTCAGACTCCTAAGTGGCGCCAGCAGCTACGCAAGTGGGTGGTGGAAAACCGCTCCCAGCGGGCGGCTGCTGATGCAGTAGCGCGGGTAATCGTGGATGTGATCCGTTGATTGCTAACTGGCTGCCTACCTTAACCACCCTTCCGTCCCTGCTATTGGCTTTGTTTGGGACGGGCTGGGTGTTGGCGGTGTCAGCTGGTTTGCGCGGGAGTTTGCGGCGTCTGGCTTTGGCGCCGGCTTTCTCTTTTGCGCTCTACTCGGTGCTGGGGGTGGTGGCGGCCCGGGCGCATTTGCACTGGGACTGGAACCCGGTTATTAACGCCACCATTTTGTGTGCGTTGTTGATGCTGTCTTTGCGTTGGGCTTTGCGGCGTTGGATTGGTACTGACCCAGCTTCAGTTACTCGTGGAGGCGGCGCCCTGGATGGTTGGAAAGAGCAGTTTAGAGCCGATGCCTCCCTAATTGGGGCGGCGGTAGTTACCTGGCTGCTTAGTGCCCTGCCTTTCTTCTATGGTGGAGCTAGTGACCGCCCAATTCAGCTAGGTGATGCGCTCTACCACTACAACCAGGTGTGGGCGATTTCCAACACCGAAAACACCTCCATGTTTTCGGCTAACCAGCGTCTATTTGGGTTAACTGAAGCCCACAGTTTCTACCCCACGGTGTGGCACCAGATTGTGTCTTTGGCGTCTCCCTCCTGGGAAACTAATGTGGCCACCACCAACGCCCTGATTGCCTTGGTGGCCCTGCTGTGGTGCATTTCGATTGTTTATTTAAGCCGCGAGCTGTTCACTGACCGCCCCCTGGCCCCTTATGTATCTTTGGCCCTAACCGCCCTGATTCCAGCTTTCCCCTGGCTGCTAACTATTGATAAAGCCATGTGGCCCTACTGCTTGGCGGTAGCGGTATGCCCGGCGGTGGCCGCTTTTATGTTGCAATGCGTACACCGCTGCGGTTTTAGCTGGCGCAGTGGCCATAAGGTGCTGGGGATATGCGCCCTACTAACCCCGCTGCCGGCGGTTTATGGGGTGGCGGTAGCGCATCCCTCAGCCTTGGTGGTGTTGGGTTGGCCGCTGGTGATTTTGGCCTGGGCCCGCACCGGTTTGGAGGGCTACCGGATGGTGGCCGGCGGCAAGCGTCTGCAGGGAGGAGCCCTGCTGGCCCTAGCTTTTGGCGTGGTTATCGCGGTGGCGGTGGCAGTGTTTGTGCCCGGCCCTTGGTATGACTACATCCACCGGGGCACAGTGCGCGACTGGAACTATTTAAGCGCCAAACTGCAATCTTTGCCGCTGCTTTCCTACGGCACGGTAGGTCAAAATCTACTTACTCCCATCCACTGGGCGTTGGCTTTCTTGCAGTTGGCGGGAATTTACACGGCTTTCCGCTACTGTAAGTACCGTTCCTTGGTGGTGGCGTGGCTGTGCTGCCTGCCGCTGACTTTTGCCACTATGGCGCCTATCCCGGTGCTAACTGAGCTGACCGGGGTGTTTTACAACAACCCGCTGCGCACTGAAGCCATGTCAGCTATTGCTTTAATACCGCTACTTACCTTGGGTTTCTTGGAGGTAGCTAAACGCATTAGTTTGCATGGGCGTGAAGTGTTAGCTAGCGCCGTAGTGATTTTCCTAGCTGCTACCGGCCTAAGTGCGCCGTTGCTGCTGGGTGACACCCGCCAGGTGTTTTTCCCTAAAACCTCGGACGCTAACTTCATGGTTTCTGAATCTGAACTGGCCATGATTCACCGTCTACCTGACGTGCTGCCGCGTGAAGCGGTAGTGATTGGTGACCCGGTAAGCGGGGCGGGTTTGCTGCCCTTTATGACCGGGCGACGTAGCGTATGGGTGTTTGCCGGCACTAAAGCCGAGGACGTGGACGGCACCTACCTGCTTAAAAACTTCCGTAAAATCCACACCGACCCCAAAGTGTGTCAGCTACTGCGTAAACACGGCATTGACTACTACTACCAGGATGTAAACCGGCGTTTTAGCGGCTACAACACCTCCCAGTACCGCAGTGGCCTATACGGCGTGGTCACCTGGAGTGGTTTCACTAAGGTAGCTGCCGCCTCTGACGGCTCCGCCGTAGTGTGGCGCATTGATGTATGTAACCTGGGCCAACGCCCAGTAGTGGCTAAAACTCTTAGCCCCGCAGACCCCGAATGGGAACCCAACGGTATCCCAGATCCCCAGCCGGGCGTTAAATATGATTACTGGCCTGGCGCTCAAGAACTATAGGACACTGATGAGTAAATTAACTGACACTCTAGTTAAAGCTGGTTATGTGGCCGCCAACCAGGGCCACAGCGCCATTTCACGCTTGCTATGGAAGGGGGCGGGCATGGCAGACCAAGTGCGTTCTCAGGTACTGCTGGATTTGTCGCGCCTAGAGGCAGACCCAGATGGCTCCTACCAGGAGCTAGCCCCCAATTGGCTAGAGCACGCTAGCGCCCTGCTTGAACGCGCAGGGGCTCAAGGTGACGCTGAGCAGGCCTTAGAGGCTCTGAAACTGATTTTCCACCCCACCATCGAGCAGGGGCTTAACCATTCACCTATCGCCGAGATGGATCCGCGCCTGCGTAGCTACCTGTTTACTTCCCCAGTGGTGGCGCGTTTGCGCGGCGACGACGCCGTGGTTGAGCCCGCTCAGGTGGCCACCACCGGCGTGGATCTGCCTTGGGCCAAGGCAGAGGGTAACCAGGTGGTAAGCGCCCATGTGGTGCAGGCTAGCCGTCCGCGCGCTGAGCACCTACTGGTGCTTACCGACACTAACTTCAACTTTATGGAGCCAATCATTGGCTACTGGCCGCAAAAAGCCCAGGTGCGTATCCGCCAGCTGGGAGACGAAGAACTAGATTTTTGCTCAGTCCTGCAAACCATCACTGACCGGCTAGAAAACCGTGACGCTGAGGTTCCAGAATTTTTACGTAAAGATCTGCAGTGGGCTGACACAGTCTATGTGGAGTGGGGCAGTGCCCTGGCCGCGCGTCTAAGCGGCACGGATTTAACTAGCGTAGGCAGTCCTCGCCTGCTGGTGCGCGTTCACAAATTTGAGGCATTTACTATGATGCCGCTGCTTACCCGTTGGGAAAACGTCTCTGACCTAATCACCATCGCCCCGCCGGTGACGCGGGCATTGACCTCAACCGTATTGGGGCTAGCTGAGCGTACCCGCATTAACTATGTTCCCAACTGTATGGATTTGGTTTCTTTTAAGCTGTCCAAACTCCAGCCGGCTGCATACAGCATCATGCTGGTGGGCTATGACCGCCTAGTTAAAGACCCCGCTTGGGCCCTAGATGTGCTTGAACAGCTACGCCAGCTTTCCGATAAACCCTGGAAGCTTACCTTAGTGGGGGAGGCGCCCACAGCTGGGGGTAGCTATTGGGATAGCTTCAACCAGCGCTGCCAGCAGCTGGGCGTGCAAAGCTTGGGTTACCGCAGCGATATGCCCGAGGTTTTGCGTAAAGCTACCGTGATTTTGTCCTCCTCTATGGTTGAAGGCGTACATATTTCAGTGCAGCAAGGCGCCGCTTCGGGCTGCCTGCCGGTAGTGCGTAACTGGCCGGGCCTGGCCAGCCTGGGTGGGCCCGAAACCATTTACCCCGCTGACTGGGTAGTGGACAGCCCCCGCGCTGCAGCGCAACGCATCTTGGATAACACCAACGAGTCTGGTTTAACTAAGCCAGAGGTAGCTGAGCAGGCCAGTCAGTGGACGCTAGCTAACCTTGACGCCCAGGTGACCTTGCCGCTGCTAGATCAGGTAGTGCTAGGAGGGGCGCAGTGACAAAAAAGTTTCGCCCACTAGTGCAGGTGGTGATCGCCACCCACCGCTATGAGCGTCCTATTGAACGTGCCGTAGCCAGTGTGGTGGAAGGCAACACCACCAATGGCGCAATCGTGGTGGTGCACAATATTGATCCGCAGCCTATTCGTCAGCGCCTAGAACAGTTCGGCTCCCGCGTACAGATCCTGACCTGCACAGACGGTATTCCTTCACCGGCTGGCCCGCTAAATACTGGCCTGGAGGCCGCCACCGCCCCCTACGTAACCGCCATGGGCTCAGACGACTACTACCAAAGCGGGGCCGGTAAAGCCTGGGCTAAATATCTCAAAGCCAATCCCAGCGTCGACATTTTGATCCTACCCACCCTAGAGGCGGCCACCGGCACCCTAGACCTACCCCCGGTGCGCGTGGGACGCCGTCGTCGCCTAGACCCAGTCAAAGACCGCCTCACCTACCGCACCGGGCCACTGATGCTGGTGCGCACCGAGCTACTAAAGCGCTACCAAATCCGCATGAGCTCAGGTCTGCGCACAGGGGAGGACCTGGCCTACTCCAGTCGCCTATTTATGGTGGCCCAGCGTATCGACCTGCTGCCAGCTAGCGCACCTAAATATATTGAGGCCGACGACGGCGGCGTGCGAGTCACCTCCACCCCCTTCACCATTGAGCAACAGTGCGCCGGGGCGGCTATCGTGGCCAACTCCACCTGGGTTGAGCAGCTAAAACCCGCTGCCCGCCAGGCCCTGGCCGTGCGTCTGGTACGGAAAAGCATCCTGCCGGCAGTGGCCAAACACAGCCACGATTTAAGCCTGGACGATGTTGACTACCTCTACACGCTACTAACCAGGGTGCTTTTGCTAGCCCCGCGCTACTATCAGGTGCTTAGCCGTAACGAGGCGCGCCTGGTTGACGCCCTGATCATTGCCCACGGCGACGGCGCCAGCCCAGATGAGCGCCAAACTCGCCTACTGGGTGCACGCCAAGCCGCCGCTAACTTGAACCAAGGCGGCCCGGCTAATACCGTGGCTCCGGTTAGCGCGCGCGGCTGGTTTAGCCGCCAAAGCCGCGTAGCCCATTGGGGTGCACGTAAACTAAACCAATTGCTAGACACCCTCAACCGGGGAGACAAATGAAACGTCTTATAGACGCAATTCGCCAGCTAGTACCCTTGCTGCCGGCGGGAACTAATAGGTTCTTGTGGATATACATGGTATCCACCTCAGCTTTGGCGATTTTGGATACGGTTGCTTTAGGTCTACTGGCCCTAATGCTCACCCCCATGATTAAGGGTGAGGCCATGACCATGCCGCTGCTTGGCAAGCTTGGCCCCAGTAGCTATCCCTGGCTGCTGCTGGTGGTGTGTGCGCTGATGATTTTGAAAGCCATTTTGGCTTTGGTGATTCAGTGGTTTGCCACCCGTCGCTTTGCCAGCTACGAAATGGTGGTTGGCGACGAGCTTTTTGATGCCTACATCCGCGCCCCCTGGACTGAGCGTTTGGCACGTTCGACGGCGGAAATCGTGCGTATGGCCGACGTAGGTATCGCCAACACTATCTCCGGCGTGCTGCTGCCGGCGGTGAGTTTACCCCAGCAGATCGTCAGTTTCGTTGCGGTAGTGGTGGTGCTGCTGGTAGCGCAGCCCTCAACCGCCCTCATCACCCTGGTGTACCTGGGGCTGGTAGCCATGTTCATGAACCTGGTGGTTTCCCGCTCAGCCGTGGTGGCCGGACGGGTAAACATGCGCTACTCGCTGCGCATCACCAAACTCATGACCGAAATGGTCTCCTCCCTTAAAGAAATCACCCTGCGCGACAAATTTGCTGACGTCTCACGCGTAGTACACGAAAACCGTGAACACTCCACCCGGGCCCGCGCTAACATCCAGTTCCTCGGGGCCGTGCCCCAGCGTGTAATTGAAGCCGCCATGGTGGGTGGATTCGTGCTGGTAGGGGCCGTGGCCTGGTGGAGTCAAGGCACCACCGGGGCGCTTAGCGCAATCGCCCTATTTGGTGTGGCCGGGTTCAGGATCATGCCCACCATCGTGACCTTCCAGTCGGTTATGACCACCACCGCCAACTCCCTGCCCCACCTAGAGGCAGTGCTGCGCGACATTAACGACGCCAAGCGTTACCAGGAAAACGCTGAAGACCTAGGCACCCAGCAGCTACAGGGCGAACCTGACGCATTGCGTCTAAAAAACATCACCTTCACCTACCCCAGCGCCCAAACCAGCGCCGTTAAAGACCTAAGCCTAACCATCCCCATGGGCTCCTCCGTAGGTATTGTGGGTACCTCCGGCAGCGGTAAATCCACGCTGGTAGACATTATTTTGGGGCTACTAGTACCCCAGCAAGGCCAGATTTTCATTGGCCAGCAAAACATGGACGACGTACTAGGTGCCTGGCGCAAACGCGTCGGCTACGTACCCCAGGAAGTGACCCTCTTTGACGCCACCATCGCCCAAAACATTGCCCTGACCTGGGGTGATGACTATGACGAAGAGCGCGTAAAGCGAGTCATTGAAATGGCCCAGCTTTCCCAGGTGATCGCCGGACGCCCAGAGGGCATCAATGAGCGTATCGGTGAGCGCGGCCTGGCCCTCTCCGGTGGTGAACGTCAGCGTCTAGGTATCGCCCGCGCCCTGTACTCCGACCCGTTGGTGCTAGTGCTAGACGAGGCTACCAGTGCGCTAGACACCAAAACCGAGGACGCCGTCGCCAATGCCATCTCCCAGCTGCACGGCCAAGTCACAGTGATCTCAGTGGCACACCGCCTATCAACTATCCGCCACAACGACATGATTTGTTTCATGCGCACTGGTGAACTCAAAGCCAGCGGCACCTTCGAAGAGCTGGTGGAAAAAGAACCCGAATTCGCCGTGCAGGCACACCTAGCGGGCTTGGCCTAAGGAGCAGATATGAGCAAAAAACTACTGATTATCTCGTTTTCCCCCATTGCTCGCGACGCGCGAGTACTTAAACAAGTGCGCCTGTTCAGCCCCAAATATGAGGTCACTACCTGCGGCTTTGGCCCCGCCCCCGAAGGCGTCAAACGCCACCTAGAGCTAACCCACGCCACCTTGCCAGGCAAAACCTGGGATGCGCTGCTAGAGCTAAAAGCCTACAAAGCCGGCTACTGGCTAATGCCAGACGTACGCAACGCCGCCAAAGCCCTCAAGGGCCTCAAATTCGACGCCGTCCTAGCTGACGACATCGACACCGTGCCGCTAGCCCTCTCCCTACGCCCACGCCTAGGGGTACACGCCGACATTCACGAATACTTCCCGCGCCTACAGGAAGAACAGGCCCCCTGGGCTAAGCGTATTGGCCCCTGGTACCTGTGGCTATGCCAGCGCTACCTGCCGCGCTGCCAGTCAGTCACCACCGTTTCCAAGCGCATCGCGCAGGAATATGAGGTACAAACCGGCGCCAAGGTAGGGGTAGTCACTAACGCCACGCCCTACTGGGAGCTAAGCCCAACCCCGGTAGCTGAGCCCATCCGCCTAGTGCACTCAGGCACCTCCCACCGCGAACGCAACATTGAAGCCATCGTGGACGGCGTCATCGAGGCCGGCAACTGCACCCTAGACCTATACCTAACCCCCAACGACCCTGAGCACCTAGAACACCTAAAACAGCGCGCCCAGGAAAACAGCGCCATCACCGTGCACCCACCCGTGCCCTACGAGCAGCTAATTGAAACCCTCAACGGCTACGACCTAGGGGTGCACCTACTGCCACCCATCAACTTCAACTTCGCCAACGCCCTACCCAACAAGCTCTTTGACTTTGTACAGGCCCGCCTAGGCGTAGTGGTAGGCCCCAGCCCCGAGATGGCCCGCATCGTTAACGAAGCCGGCTTAGGCGTGGTGGCGCCAGGCTACAGCGCCAGCGACCTAGCCCAGGTACTAAAGGGCCTAACCAAAGCCCAAGTACAGGAATTCAAAGCCGCCTCCCACGCCCACGCCCGTGAGCTGTCAGCCGACAGCCAGCTGCTGATCTGGGAGCGTTACATCACCAAAATCATGGGTGAGTAATGCATGTTCTGGTAATTCCCTCCTGGTATCCAGCCAGCCCAGAGGACGTACACGGAATTTTCTTCCGCCAACAAGCCCAAGCCATGGCCGGCGCCGGATTGCAAATGGGCGTGTTGGCGCCGCAAATGCACCCGGTATATGGGCCCGCCTGGCGCCGGGGCCTAAGCGCGCGGCGCTCGCGGCCACGCGTCAGCCAGGAAGAGGGCCTAAATGTGGTGCGCGTGGATCTGCCTGCATGGCTGCCTAAAGCCCGCTGGATTGATGCCCGCGCCGCCTTTAGCCAGTTAGAGCAGGCTTTTAGGGTCTATGTACGCCGCTTTGGGCGCCCCGATGTGCTGCACGCCCACTCGCTTTACCCGGCAGGTTTCCTAACCCACCTGTTGGCTGCCAAATATGGCCTGCCCTGGGTGCTTACCGAGCACCGCTCACTAGGCCACATGCCGGTGCGTACCGGCCTAGGCCGTCGCGCTGAGCAGCAGGTGGCCGCCAGCGCCGCTAAACGCATTGGGGTTTCGCGCGGTCACGCCGATTTTATCGCCCAGCGCCTGGGGGGTCAGTGGGATTATGTGCCCAACTTACTGCCGCCCGAGCTGGAGGCAGTCACGGTATCAGACCACAGCCATAAGCCCCTGGTGGTGGGGCATTTGTCGGTGCTGGATCCGGTTAAACGCCCTGAGCTGGTGATTAAGTCCTTCGCTGCCGCCCAGCTGGGGGCAGATGCCCAGCTCATAATTGGTGGCCCGCTAACTGATGAAATTGAGGCCAGTCTGCGTCAATGCGCCCGCCAGGCGGGAGTGGAAAAACAACTGGAACTGTCGGGCATGGTCAAGGATGTGGCCGGCTTTAACCAACAGCTAGACGTATTTGTACTGCCCTCAATCACCGAATCTTTCGGCATGGTGCTAATTGAGGCTCTGGCTACGGGGGCGGCTTTGGTGGCTACCGACACCTGGGGTGCCAATACGGTCATTAGCGACGGCGACGGCGTCGTCGTAGCTAGCGCGGACCCAACCGAGCTGGGGGCGGCCATAAAGCAAGTCTCTACCTGGCCGCGCGATAAAGCTGGACGTGAGCGCAGACGCGAAAGCTGCCTGAGTCGTTTTGCTTTAGGCGCATTTGCTGCCAAGTACAAAGAGATTTACGCCGTCGCAGCTGCGAGCACACATGCTTAAAATAGATAACAGCCTGAAAACCCTAAACAGTGAGGAAAACCGGATGCGCATTGCGGTAGTCGCTCTAGGAAAGATTGGCCTACCCCTGGCCGTACAGTTTGCTAGCAAGGGTCATGAGGTGATCGGGGTTGACGTTAACCCCCGCACCGTAGAGCTGGTAAATGAAGGAAAAGAGCCCTTCCCAGGTGAAGCGCACCTGGCTGAGAAGCTAGCTGAGCTGGTGCCCGCCGGTCGTCTACGCGCCACCACGGACTACGCTGAGGCTATCCCCGGGGTTGACGCAGTAGTGGTGGTAGTGCCGCTGTTCGTCAACGACGAGACCTGGCAGCCTGACTTTGGCTGGATGGATGAAGCCACCAAGTCCCTGGCCGCCCACCTAACCCCCGGCACCATCGTCTCCTACGAGACCACCTTGCCTGTGGGCACCCTGCGGGGCCGTTTCAAGCCCATGATCGAGCAGATCAGTGGCCTAGAAGAGGGTCGCGACTTCACTTTGATCTTCTCTCCCGAGCGCGTGCTCACTGGCCGCGTCTTTGCGGACCTGCGTCGCTACCCCAAGCTGGTCGGTGGCCTAAGCGAAGACGGTACCCGTCGCGGTATTGCCCTGTACCAGCAGCTGCTGGACTTTGACGTGCGTGAAGACCTACCCAAGCCTAACGGCGTGTGGGACATGGGCAGCGCCGAGGCCGCCGAAATGGCTAAGCTAGCTGAAACCACCTACCGTGATGTAAACATCGGCCTGGCTAACCAGTTCGCGGTTTACGCCGACAAGATCGGTGTGGACGTGCAGCGCGTAATTGACGCTTGCAACTCCCAGCCTTACTCCCACATTCACCGCCCCGGTATCGCGGTAGGTGGCCACTGCATCCCGGTTTACCCGCGCCTGTACCTGTCCACTGACCCTGATGCTTCCGTGGTGCGCACTGCCCGCTCCTTCAACGCCACCATGCCCCAGTACGTGGTGGACCGCGCCAAGGAGATCCTAGGTGACCTGACCGGCCTGCGTGTAGTGGTGCTGGGCGCCTCCTACCGTGGCAAGGTTAAGGAAACCGCTTTCTCTGGCGTGTTCCCCACGGTTGACGCGCTGCGCGCTGCCGGCGCCCAGGTGCTGGTGCAGGACCCGATGTACACCGATGAGGAGCTGGAAGGTTTCGGCTGGCAGCCCTACCACCTAGGTGAGAACGTGGATGTGGCCATTGTGCAGGCTGACCACCCCGAGTACAGCAAGCTGACCCCGGCTGACCTGCCGGGTGTGCGCCTGCTGCTCGACGGCCGCCGCGTCACTAACCCGGCATTATTCGTCGGCGTGCCGCGCATCACCATCGGTGGTGGCGAGTAAATGCTGACAGTTATCGGCTCTGCGGTCTGCTTCGCGGCGCTGATAATGCTCCCTGGCCTCGGGCTGGCTCGGTTAACGGGCTGGCGCGGGGCCAGCGCCCTGTCTATGTCTGTGCCGCTGGGCCTGGGGGTGGCGAGCCTGGCCCAGGTGGGTTGCGCGGCGGCAGGGATTCACTGGTATCGCCCCTTTAGTCAGCTGACCGGCCTGGGTTGGCTCTCTAGGGTGCCGGTTCTGGGGGCGCTGCCAGCGGGCTACTGGCTAATTTTCCTGGCTACTGCGGCGGCGGCAATTGTTTCACGTGGAACCTGGCTTTTCGCCCCTAAGCGGGCTTGTGTGGGCAAGATCCGCACCCGCTTGGCTAATGTCTCAGCGCCTAATGCCTCAGTGCTAAGCGCGCTGGTGGCTGTGGCCCTGGTGGCGACGACGACGCTGGCTCTGTTTGCTTTTGGCCTGCCTGATTGGGGGGCGCCCGCCCAAGCTTTTGACTCGGTGTTTCACCAAAGCGCGGTAATGGCTATTCGTAACGCTGGTAATACCTCCCCATTTGGGGGCCTAAATTCTCTCTATTTCACCGATAAAAGCGCTTATTATCCCACCTTGTGGCATTGTTTAGTGGCACTGATTCCCGGTAATGGTTCAGTGGCTAGCTTGGCTGCGGTCTATGCCTGCCTAGGGCTGCTATGGCCTTGCGTGCTGCTGGGGTTAGTGCAAAGTGCCTTTACTCGCCCACGCCCCTGGGCTAGCGCCGCCTTGGTGGTAGCCGGCTGCCTGGCTACAGGTCTGGGCTGGACAGCCATGACCTCACTGGCAGTGTGGCCCTACGGTCTATCGCTATTGACGCTGCCCGGTGCCTTGTTGGCCTTAGCGGCCCTGGGCCAGCGCCTACAACTACCTGGGCTTTTAGCTGGCACAGTGCAGGCGCCTAAAACCTGGTGGCCTTTAGTGTTTAGCTGCCTGCTAGGCACTTTTGGGGCGCTGATGGCTCACGGCACGGCCGCATTCAATATGGCCGTGCTAATGGCCCCCACCTTAGCTGTGTGGATCTGGCTGGCTTTGCGTGCACTGCCGCGCAAACTAGTGTTTAGCCTGTTGGGTTTAACCGCTGCGCTGGTGGCTGGGGGAGCCTGGGTTATGCGCGCTACTTTAAGTGCTATGGCTGCCTTTGAGCGCCCCGGCGGCATAGGGCTTGTGGGGCTTTTACAAAGCCTAACTGACCGGGGCATGTATGGTCCTACCGCCAACGCCAATGTGCTAGCTGCGCCGCTAGTGGCAACTGCCGTGCTAATTGGTGCCTGGCAGGCCTATAAGCAGCGACGCAAACTGCTGCTGGGCACCTGGGCGCTAGTGTTGACGCTGATTATGCTAACCGACGGGCCTAACTGGATTGGTCGCCTAGTTGGTGCCCCCTGGTACACCCAAAAAAGTCGTCTACAACCCTTAGCGCTACTGCTGTGTCTGCTACTGATTGCCGGTGCTATTGAGTGGCTGCTAGCCAAGGGTAAAAAAGTGTTTCTGCGCCGCCCCCTAGCGGCTACGCTGGTCCTAGTGCTGCTGGGGGCCGGTGGCGTCGTCGGCACTGCAAACGGACATATCCGCCAGGTACAGGGAGTCTATTTAAGCGGGCATATCGACTACGGCACAATCTTGTCCGACGACGCCCGTATCCTGCTGCAACGCTCCGCCACTCACATGGGGCCAGGAGATAAGCTAATTGGTGCCCCTTCGCGCGGAGAAACCTATGCCTGGCCGCTAGCTAATGTGCGCGTCATGTACGCCACCCGCGCCGAGCCCAGCCAAACCTCAGCGGAAGCCAAAATCCTTAAGGCCTACCTATACTTTGGCCCAGACTCACGCTCCTGTCAGCTGCTACGCAGCTACGGGGTAACCCACTACCTAACTGAGGACGCCCACTCTAACCTGTGGCCCTACCGCAGCGGGCCCCTGGCCGATGGGCGCGCCCCACTGCGCTGGGATAACTCGCTGGTACGCTGGCCTACCGACACTATGGAGCTGGTAGATCAGCAAGGCGGGGCCTACCTATACAAGCTGCGCTGCTAGCAAGGGGGCAGCTTACCCCCCCGCTGCGCCGAATTGGTCCGCCTCTGGCGCGCCACTGAAAGTCGCGCGCTAAAGGCTGCGCCGCCAAAAAAATCCCCCGAGAGCTCAATTACTCCCGGGGGATTTTGCTAGTTAACTGACGTGCTCACTGGCCCGACGTGCTCACTGGCCCTGAGCGGCGTACTTGGCCTCAACCTCAGCCTTGAGCGGACGCCACCAGGCCTCGTTGTCGCGGTACCAGTCGATGGTGGCCTGCAAGCCGGAGCGGAAGTCGGTGAACTTAGGCTGCCAGCCCAGCTCCTCAACTAGCTTGGAGTTGTCGATGGCGTAACGCAGGTCGTGGCCGGGGCGGTCAGCAACGTGCTCGTAGTCGCTGGGGTCGTGGCCCATGAGCTCCAAGATCAGCTCCACAACCTCCTTGTTGTTCTTCTCGCCGTTAGCGCCAATGAGGTAGGTCTCACCGATACGGCCCTTCTCAATGATGTCCCATACGGCGTCGTTGTGGTCTAGTACGTGGATCCAGTCACGCACGTTCTGGCCGGCACCATAGAGCTTGGGGCGCACGCCGTCGATCAGGTTAGTGATCTGACGCGGAATGAACTTCTCAATGTGCTGGTAGGGGCCGTAGTTGTTGGAGCAGTTAGAGATGGTGGCCTCAACCCCGAAAGACCGCACCCAAGCGCGTACCAGCAGGTCAGAACCGGCCTTGGAGGAGGAGTAGGGGGAGGAGGGGTTGTAAGGGGTGGTGGGGGTGAACTTGGCCGGGTCGTCCAGCTCCAGGTCACCGTAAACCTCATCGGTGGAGATGTGGTGGAAGCGGGTGCCGTGAGCGCGTACGGCCTCTAGCAGGGTGAAAGTACCCACCAGGTTGGTCTTGATGAAGGGGGAGGGGTCACGCAGAGAGTTGTCGTTGTGAGACTCAGCAGCGAAGTGCACCACCACGTCGGCGTCGGCAACTAGCGGGTCAACCGTGTCGCGGTCAGCAATGTCACCCTTAACTAGGGTTACCTTGTCGGTCACATCCGCTAGCGACAGCGGGTTACCGGCGTAGGTTAGCTTGTCTAGGACCGTGATCTTGGCGTCAGGGTGGCGCACCAGGGTCTGGTGTACAAAGTTAGCGCCGATAAATCCAGCACCGCCGGTAATTAGAACGTGCATGGGCTTTCACTTTCTATGCCTGGGAAAACATGCGGAATATGTCAATAATGCCATATCTCGCATGACTCGTCTCTACATCACTAAAGCTGACGTGCTTAAAGCTGATTGGTAAACTACCAACTATGGCGAAAACTGTCTTGGTAACTGGTGCTGGTGGCTATATCGGACGCCACGTGGTGCGAGCCCTACTCGCGCGCGGGCTCGACGTAAGCGTGGTTGACCTGCGCTTAGATGAAGTAGATCCGCGTGCTCGCCGCGTGGATGTGGACCTATTCAATGCTGGCGAGGATATTTACGACCAGCTTGGCCGCCCCGACGCAGTTATTCACCTGGCTTGGCGTGACGGTTTTGTGCACAACTCCCCGGCCCATATTGATGATCTACCCAAGCACTACCACCTGATTGAAAACCTACTAAAGGGCGGTCTAAAGCAGATCGCAGTCATGGGTTCCATGCACGAGGTGGGCTACTGGGAGGGCGCCATCGACGCCGACACCCCCTGCAAGCCGGCTTCTCTCTACGGTATTTCCAAGAACTCCCTACGCCAGATCACCGCCCTGCTAGCCAGCCAGTATGGTGCGCAGATGCAGTGGATTCGCGCTTACTACATTGTTGGCGACGACGCCCACGGCTCCTCCATTTTCTCCAAGCTGCTTGCTGCCGCTAATGAGGGTAAAACCACCTTCCCCTTCACCACCGGCAAGAACCTATACGACTTCATTTCCATCACCGAGCTGGCCCGCCAGATCTCCGCAGTGGTAGCCCAAAACCAGATCGACGGCATTATCAACGTCTGCACCGGCAAGCCCATGAGCCTAGCCGAGCGGGTAGAGGCCTACATTCAGGAAAACAACCTGGGTCTAACCCTGCAGTACGGGGCTTTCCCGGACCGCCCCTATGACTCTCCTGGAGTTTGGGGAGACGCCACCAAGATTGCGCAGATCCTGGCGCTAACCGGCGAAAGTCTGGAGGCCTGAGTGAAACGCGCGGGCATTTTCCTGTTCTATGACCCTGAGGGCAAAGTAGACGACTACATCCTGGGCTGCTTGGGTTCACTTCAAGAGCACATGGACTACCTGTTGGTGGTGTCTAACTCGCCCCTAGATGAGACTAACCGTAAGCGTCTAGAGTCGGTCTCTAGCAAGGTTATGGAGCGCAAGAACGTCGGTTACGACGTCGGCGCCTACCGTGACGGCCTACGCCACCTGGGCTGGGACCACATGGGCGACTATGACGAGCTGGTGCTGTTTAACTACACCTTCTTCGCCCCCATCCACCCCTGGGCTGGCCTATTTGAGCGCACAGACAAGTGGGACACCGACTTTTGGGGCATCACTGAACACGATGAAGTACGCCCCCACCCCTTCCTACCTAAACTGGTTATGCCCCGCCACATCCAGTCCCACTGGATCGCGGTGCGTGCCAGCCTGAGCACCACTAAAGACTGGCGCACCTACTGGGAAGACATGCCCCCAATTGAGTCCTACAACGACTCTATCCAGTGGCACGAAAGCCGCTTCACCGGCTACTTTAACGCCCTGGGCTACCGCCATGAAGTGGCCTACAACGTAGACGACTACCCCTCAGCTAACCCGGTGTTTGATAACGCCAATTTGCTGCTACAAGACGGCTGCCCCATCCTTAAGCGCCGCAACCTGTTCCACAACCCTTTGCACCTAGACCGCTTTGCGATTATTGGCGCAGACATGCTGGAGCAGGCCCGCTTGGCCGGTTATGACACGGACCTGATCCTGTCTAACCTGGCACGCACCTCCAAGCCCCGCGACCTAGTCACTAACGCGGGCCTAACCTGGGTGGTGCCCCAAAGCGCAAGTGAGGAAACCTACGCCTCTGCTGCCACCCAGAAAGTTTTGGCTGTAGCCCACATTTTCTACGCCGACATGGCTGAGGAGATCCTCGAGCGCCTATCAGTGCTCCCCAAGGGCTACTATTTGGTGGCCACCACCTCTAATGAGGAAAACCAGGCCCAGATTCGCGCCGTCATGGAACGCTACGGGGTTGAAGGTGAAGTGCGCGTAGTGGCCTCTAATCGGGGCCGTGACATCGGCGCTTTCCTAGTTGATTGCAATGACGTACTGGCCAGTGGCAAGTGGGACATTGTGGTCAAGATTCACTCCAAGAAATCCGTACAGGATGACTACAACGCCGCCCAGCTGTTCAAAACTCACCTGTACGACAACCTGCTAAATTCACGTGCGCATGTAGCCAATATTTTGGCTGAATTTGCCGCCCACCCCAGCCTGGGGATGGTGCTGGCGCCGCTGCCGCACATGGGTTACCCAACTATGGGCCACGCCTGGTTCACTAACCGTGAGCCGGCTCAGGCTGTGGCCAAGCGCTTGGGGATTAACGTCCCCTTCGACAAGGACATGCCCCTGGCCACCTACGGCTCCATGTTCATTGCTCGCCCCCAGGCCCTAACCAAGCTGGTTAACGCCGGTTTTAAGCCCGAAAACTTCCCCGTTGAGGGCGGCTATAAGGATGGGTCTTTGGCCCACGTGCTAGAGCGCCTAATGGCCTACGCTGCCTTGAGCGAAGGCTTCTATGTACGCCCGGTGCTAGCTCCCAAGTGGGCTGAGGTTTACTACGGCTACTTGGAGTACAAGCTGGCCGCAGTCTCATCCTTCCTACCTCCCTTCACTATTGATCAAGTTCCCTACCTTAAAGCTCACGGTGGTCCGATACCCAACGTGTTGGCAAGCATCAAAGTCAATATCATGTTGCGCCAACCAAAGGTAGGCAATGCGCTTAAACCCGCGTATCGCTTAGTTCGTAAAGGTGCCGCGACTGTACGCAAGCTACATCGACACTAAGGAGGGTAATGAACGAGCGTAAACGGGTCATTGATCTGACCTGGAGGATGGCTCGGCGCTCTATTTCCTCAGAATTTAAGGGAACTGCGCTGGGCCGTGCCTGGTCGTTTATCAACCCGCTAGCCACTATCGCGGTTTTCTCCGTGATTTTCGGCTTGGTTTTCCGTGGCGGGGTAGAGCCTGGTAAAAACTCAGGGATTGATGCTTTCGCGCTGTGGATCGGCGTGGGCATTATTGCCTGGAACTTTATCTCTAACTCAGTTATGCGGTCCATGGATTCCCTGGTGGGTAACGCTGGGCTATTAACTAAGGTGTATTTTCCGCGCCAAACCCTGGTCTATTCAGCGGTATTGGCTTTGGTTTATGATTTCGCCTTTGAATTAACGGTACTGCTGGTAATTATGCTGATTGCCGGTGGCCCCACAGTACTGCTGTTTATTCCGCACCTAATTGCTATTACCGTTTTAGCGGCAGTATTTACTACTGGCCTGGGTATGATGCTGGCTATCGCTAGCGTCTATTTCCGCGACATCTCCCACCTCTGGCAGATTTTTAACCAGGTGTGGATGTATGCCTCGGGCGTGGTTTTCCCGCTGTCTATGCTTGATCAGCTGCAAAACCGACTGTTTAACCAGGGCTGGCAGATTAATGGTCACCCCCTGCCGCTGACCACCACTTTCCGCATGAACCCGGCTGAGCTATTCCTAGAGGCTTACCGTAGCTGCCTATACGATTTTGCTAACCCTTCGCTGGGTGTGTGGCTTGGCTGCCTAGGTTGGGCCGTGCTGTCTTTTGCAGTAGGGCGCTGGGTCTTTAGCCGCTACAGTGCACGCATTGTGGAGGAACTGTAATGACTAACGCAATTACTATTAACGACGTTTCTAAACGTTTTAGGGTTTATAAAGACCGTAACCAGTCCCTGAAAGGCACATTTTTGCAGGGACGCCGGGCTCATTATGAGGACTTTTGGGCGCTCCAGGATATTACTTTCGATATTCCTGCCGGTAAAACTTTCGGTTTGATGGGGCATAACGGCTCGGGTAAATCTACCCTGCTTAAATGCATCGCCAAAATTCTTACCCCCGACACTGGCTCTATTAGTGCAACCGGCCGTATGGCCGCCATGCTGGAGGTAGGTTCAGGTTTCCACCCGGAACTATCGGGGCGTGAAAACATTTACCTGAACGGCGCCATTTTGGGCATGAGCCCTAAAGAGATTGACTCTAAGCTTGACGCCATTATTGATTTTTCCGGTGTGGAGCGCTTTATTGACCAGCCGGTTAAAAACTATTCCTCAGGTATGTATGTGCGCCTGGGCTTTTCGGTTTCTATTCACGTAGAGCCCGATATTTTGCTGGTTGATGAGGTACTTGCGGTTGGTGACCTAGAGTTCCAAAACAAGTGCATGGAGAAGTTCGCCCAGCTTAAGCAAGATGGTCGCACCGTAGTGGTGGTTAGCCACGGCCTTGAGCAGATGCGTTCCTTCTGTGACCAGGCAGCTTGGCTAGATCACGGCAAGCTGGTGGAGGTGGGTGACGCCGCCCAGGTGGTAGACACTTACTCTGACGTAGCCCACCAGGCCATTAAGGTTGAAGGCGGCGGTACTCGCTTTGGTACCGGCCAGGCACAGATCACCAAGATTGAAGTGCTTGACGCCTCTGGTACGCCAGTAACTATGGTGCGTCCGGGTCAGGAGGTAGATATCCGCCTGGATTATGAAGCCCATGAACGCATTGAAGAGCCCGTTTTTGGGGTTTCTATCGACAGCCGCGACGGCGTATGGGTGTGGGGCTTACACGGGCGCGACGCCGGATTTGTGCCCCGCTCTATTGAGCCCGGTCGTGGCAGCCTACAGGTCCACATTCCGGCCTTGAACCTGTCACCGGGCTCCTTCACCATCTCTGCAGCCATCCAAAACAAGGAAATGACCGCGATTATTGATGCCCTGCAAAGGGGACGGCGCTTTGATGTGCTGCCTGGGCCGGGTATGGAAAGCGGCGGCATAGTGATTTTGGGAGCCAGCTATGGCCATTTGCAGCCAGAACGCGAAATGCTTTCAATCACCCCACGTGGCAAGGCTGAGTTTGACCAGCTAGCTCGTGAGCAGATCCGGCTAGCTGAAGAACTGCGCAAGCAGAAGGAAGCCGAGCGCGAAGCTGAGCAAAACCAAGACGGAGCAGAAGGCTGAGCCGCCAAAAAGCGCAGCTTTAGTCACTGCTAGCTGACCCACGCAGCTTGTTTAGACGGGCACTTAAACTGCCCTCTTGCAGTTGCTGGGTCAGTTCTTGTAATTGGACTAGTTGCTCACTTAACTGCTGCACCTGCTCAGTTAAGGCGGCCACCTGCTGGCTTAGATCCGCATGCACCAGGTTCAGGGCTCCATGCACGCCCTGGGAAACCTGTTCAAGCTGGGCCTGGCTGCGTCGATAATATTCGGCGCTAACCAGTGCCTGGCCTAAAGCCGGGCTGGGGGAGTCGGCGCGCAGATAGCTTTCCCTGATAGCCAGGTTGTCTTGCTGGTGCTCTAGAGCGGCGGTGATCACCGAGTTGCCACTTTCACCAGCCAAACCGGGGCGCTGATGCCAAAAAGCTAGCGCCGCCCCCTCTAGGAAACCTGCCGGCTGAGCCTGCAACAGGCGCAGGTTAAACTCCCAGTCAGCCTGGGTGCTTAGCCGCCCATCCCAATGTCCCACTAGATCAGCGCTGGTGCGACGAATTAGCTGGGAAATAGGGGGAATATAGTTGCCCACCAGCATGTCTATTAGGTTGAAACTGTGGTGTTCTAAAGCTAAATCGGCTCGCTCAAGGATGGTAATGGTGCCGTCCGATTCAAGTTTTTCGCTAACTAGCTGGGTGCGCGCAGCCACCGCCCCCAGGTGAGGGTGGGCCTGCAAATAGGCCACAGTTTGGCTTAAAAACTGTGGGTCCCAAGTGTCGTCGTCGTCGTGAATAGCGAAGAAAGGGGCACTAGCGCAGGCCAAACCAGATTCCAAGGCAGCCTCGCGCCCGTTAGAGACCCGGTTAGTCACCACCTGGGTGCGTTCTTGCAGCTTGGGAGAGGTTTTATCCAGCGCCGCCTGCACAATTTGAGCTTCACCGCCGTCGTTAACAATGATCAGCTCATAGTCGTCCAGCTGTTGGCCCTCCACGCTGGCCAGGGCGCGGGAGAGAAAAATGGGGCGATTGCGGGTACGCATAATCACGCTAACTAGCGCGCTCATGGTTTTCTCCTAAAAACTAGCCGGTTAAAACTAGCCGATGCGTGCGTACAAATCTTGTGGGGCGTGGGCTAGGGCCTGGACTAAACCCTGGGCACGAGCCTGACGCTGGGGGCCTAAAAGCATGCGCCCGCCGGTATTTACCAGGGCCCGGGCCGCCACCGAGGCCGGCGCATAGCGGGCGGCCACGCGCAGACGGTTGCGGGTGTTCCAGGTGGTAAAAGCCGCTGAGGCTGAATCGGATGAAGCCGCGTGGGCGTGGCGGGCTTGGGCTTGGCGCACGTATTGCACGCGGTAGCCGGCGCGGCGCAGGCGGTAGGAAAAATCGGTGTCCTCGTAGTACATGAACAGGTCTTGGCGCATCCCGCCCAGTTGACGCCAGGCGTGGGCACTAATCGCGCAGGCCCCGCCGCAAATACCAAACACTTCAGGGCTGTCATGTTCCTGCTTGGCTGGGGTCAGCCAGGAGCGGTCATAGCCGTTACCGCAGGCATCTACTAGGTTGCCGGTGGAGTTGATTAGTTCCACGCCGCTTGGGTCACTCACCCAGATGCCGCCATCTAGGCCCCGCAGCTGGGCTGAGCCGGTGCTTTGGGGGTCGCCAGTGGTGGGCTCAGTTTGCGCTTCGACGACGCCGGGGGAGTTAGGGCAGACGGCGCTGGGGGAGTCAGGGGCGCCAACGTCAGGGGAGTCAGGGCCGACGGCGCCGGGAGCCTGTGGGCTGGTGGGCTTGGCGCCGTCGTCAACAAGACGCCACCTACCCTCCAAAAGCAGGCGGGCAGTGGTGGCCTCCACCAGATCATGCCCCAGCGGGGCAGTCAGGGCGTCAACAAAGCCCTCTAGCGCATAGGCATCACTGTTTAGCAGCACCAAGGCGTCCTGGCGTAGGTTACGTGCCCCCAAGTTAACCCCATAGCCAAAACCACCATTGCGTCTAGATTGCACCAGGCCAAAGCGGGCCGGGCCGGAGCTACCCAGCTGCGCCCCCAGGCGGCGCAGGTGGGCCAGGGAATTATCGCGCGGATCGGCGCTGGCAGAAGCGTTATCCACCACCACCAGCTCATCACCAGCTCGCAGCTGGGGCCACAGGGAGCGGGCAGCGCGCTCAGTTAACAGCGGGGTACGCCAGTTAACGATTACTACCCGCACACTTTTACGCTGCTGACTCACTTTTGGGCCTGCTCCATAACCTGTTGGTAGACGCGCAGATGCGCCTTAGCGCAAGCCTTCCAAGTCATGGTTTGGGCGCGCTCATGGCCGGCTAAAGCAAAATGGTCATGTTCGCGGCCAAGCACCCGGCGCAGCCCGGCAGCAATCTGGTCGGGGTCGCTAGGCTCCACCAAAATCCCGCAATCACCGGCCACCTCAGCGGTGGAAGTACCCAGTGAAGTCACCACCGGCACTGAATGAGCCATAGCCTCAAGCACCGGCAGGCCAAAACCTTCCCAATAGGAGGGGAACACAAAGGCACGCGCCCCCGCATAGGCTTGCTGCAAAGTGTCTTGGGCCAGGTGTCCGAGCACGTGCACGCGGGAAGTGCCGATAGCCTGAATCAACTGGCGTTCCACGGCGTCGTCGCCCCACCCGCTGGGGCCCACCAAAACCAGATCCAACTGCGGGAACTCGCCAGCAATACGGGAAAAAGCATGCAGCAAGCCGGGCAGGTTTTTACGCGGCTCACGGGTGCCAGTCCACAATACATAGGGGCGCGAAAGCCCATAGGCGGTGCGGAAAAGATCAATCTGGGAGGCGCTTACCTCCTGAACACTAACGCCGTGAGGAATCACATGCACGCGCTCAGAGTTAATCCCGGCCTCATAGCAGTCATCGGCGGTGGCCTGGGAGGGCACAATCACTGCCTGGGCCTCATTAATGGTGCGCTGCAAAGACTTACGGAAATAGCTGTTACCGCGCTTAGTGAAATGCTCGGGGTTACGCAAAAATGCCAGGTCATGCACGGTTACCACGAGCGGTTTACGGGTGGGGGGAATGGCCCAAGTAGTGGCGTGAACCAGGTCAGAAGCCGGCAAAATGGACTCAGCCAGGGGAGAGTGCAAACGGTTCCAGGCCTCATACAGGGCCGGGCGCGGCAAATTCGCGTAACGCACCGGCATAGTCTCCAAACCCACCGCGCTGGCACCGGGGTCATTATGGCTACGGCGGGCGGCAATACCGGCAACCTTCACCCCCTGGGCGCGCAGGCTGTGGGCCAGGTTAGTGATATAAGTGCCAGAACCACCAGGTACCGGCTGCCACATTTGCTCTACCACCATGGCCACGCGCACATCATTAGGCGCCTGAAAATCGCCTTGAACGGCGTCTTTAGCGGTTGAAGACTCAGTGGCGGGGGCGGAAGCAAACGACAATCGCATGTGCCAAGACTACCGCCCAGGCCTTTACCTTTATGCTAGTGACATGAAGGTGCTGCTAGATGCCACGGCCATCCCTGCAAATTTGGGCGGCGTGGGACGTTATGTAGATGATTTGGTGCCATGTTTGGTATCCCAGGGCGTTAACTTGGCTTTGGCGGTGCAAAGCCGCGACGCCGAGCATTTCGCCGCCCGCGCCCCGCGTGCTCACATCATCACCGTGCCACACCTGCTTGAACGCCGCCCAGTGCGCATGGCTTGGGAACAGACCGGCCTACCAGCCCTGGTACGTAAGTGGCGCCCGGATGTACTGCACTGTCCCCACTACTCCTACCCCACGCGCATGGCGCTACCCAATGTGGGCGTGGCCGTAACCTTGCATGACGCCACGTTCTTCTCCCACCCTCAGGCCCACTCGCCGCTAAAGCAGCGGTACTTCACCGCCGCCATCACCCGCGCCTCCAACCACGCCGACGCGCTGATTGTGCCCTCCATTGCCACCCGCGACGAATCCATCAAATACGCCGGGGGTAGCCCCGAAAACTACTTCGTGGCCTACCACGGGGTAGACACCAAGCGTTTCTACCCGGTCTCAGATACTGAGCGTGAGCGCGTAGCCGCCTCCCTAGGCCTAGCCGGCCAGCCCTACATTGGTTTCCTGGGCACGCTAGAGCCGCGCAAGAATGTGCCCGCACTGGTACGCGCCTGGGTGCAAGCCTTTAGTCAACAACCCAACCCACCGGCGCTGGTGCTAGCTGGCGGTAAAGGCTGGGATGAAGAAATCGAGCCGGCCCTAGCGGGCGTGCCCAGCCACATGCGCGTGCTGCGCCCGGGCTACCTGCCGCTAGAGGATCTACCCGGTTTCCTCTCCGGCTGCCAAGTTTTGGCCTACCCCAGTGTGGGCGAAGGCTTTGGCCTGCCGGTGCTAGAAGCCATGGCTTGCGGGGCGGCCGTGCTAACCACCCGGGAGCTGTCTTTGCCTGAGGTGGGTGGCGACGCCGTAGCTTACTGTGAGCCCGACGTCGACTCTATCGCCGAGGCTCTAAGCTCACTTAGCGCTGACGCCACGCTACGCCAGCAGCTAGGGGCAGCCGCCCAAAAGCGCGCCAGCGAATTTACCTGGCAGCGCGCAGCGGTAGAACACGTTAAGGCCTATGAGTATGCCGCTGCGGCTAAATCCTAAAATGCTGGCAAAACTGCGACAAAACACGGCTTTTCTAACCGCCTTGGCGGTAGTAGCAGCGCTGGCGGCAGCTTTCGCGGCAGCGGTGCTAATTATTCCCGTCAAAGGCGGGCACCTATCCGATAAGCAACAGTTACTGCGTGACTCGCTTTCGGGCGGTTTTGTGTCAGTCAAAAACGGTGACACCATTCAACAGCGCTTTACTGCCGCCGAAAACGGTTTAGACGGCCTACAAGGCCAGTTCAAACTGGGCATTATGGACTCTAGCTGCCGTCTAGAGCTGCGCCTAAGTGAAGTCCACCCTCTCCCCGGCACCCAAGCTTTGCTGCCCCCGCCGAGTAAACCCCAAGCGCAAGGTGACGCCCAAACACAAGGCAGCACCCAAGCGCAAGGTGACGCCCAAGCGCAGGCGGCGGCGTCGGCCCAAAACTCCGCTGCCCCAAGCACGGCTAGCCAAAGCGCGGCTAGCCAAAACTCCGCAGCCACCCCCAGCCCGACCACCACGCAAGTAGCCAGCCAAAGCCTGCCCTGCGCCCAAGCCATGGTCAATGAGTCAGGCACCAAAATTATGGGTTTTAAACCCATCGCCAACTCCAAAGGCAAAACCTACCAAGTGTCGCTCAGCGTTAAAGCTGACAAACCCACCGTGGTAGTCATCCGCTACTACAACCCGGTCTCAGCTACAGACCCCGACCGCCCCAACGAAAAACGCAAACGCCACGTAGACAACCAACCCAACTACCAGGTCAAAACCGGTGAACAGGTACTTAAAGCCGGCGGAGCCACCCTCAACAACCAAGAACTAGCCGGGCGCGAAGAAAACCTACGCGGCACCGGAGAAATCACCACCACCTCCCTACTACCCATCTATTCCGATGCCGGCTGGTGGGGCACTTTACAGCGCGGCCTGCAACGCTCCCAAGCGCTAGGGCCCTGGTGGGTCAGCACCCCCGCGTTAGTGATTTGGTTTGCGGCCACAGCGGTCAGCGCCGTGGCAGCCGCCGTCCTAGCGGTGCGGCGCTCGCGGTGGTCTGTGGCGCTGGTGGGGGCTTTTGCCCTGTTCCAGGCGCTAGTGTGGGCGGCAGTTATCCCTATCTTCAACGGGATGGACGAGTACCAGCATGTGTCCTACATCCAGTATTTAGCTACCCACAATGGCCCTGACAGTGGCCTAACTCAGGGGAAAGCTAACTACTCTCCACAGCTAGTACACGTCTATGAAGCCTCCAACCTGTTCTATGCCTGGGGCACAGACCGTTTTGACTACAGCCAGATTTCCTCGCTAAATAGCCAGCTGAATCAGCTGCCTGAGCGGGCACTGGTACGTCCGCAAGTAACCCAATACCCGCCCGGTTACTACCTGGCCGGGGCGCTGGTATATAAGCTTTCGCCGCACACGGGCCTGAGCCAGTACTACGATGTGCGCCTACTATCGGTGGCTTTAGCGGTAGTGGGGGCGCTGGGTATGGCTTACTTTGCCCGCCAACTGTTCCCGCGCCGGGCTTTGGTGGCCACGCTAGTGTCTTTGTCGGCGCTAGCCCACCCGATGATGGCCCACCAAAGCGCCATTATTAACAACGACATTTTGGTGATTAGCGCCAGTATCTGGGCCCTGGCTTTGGCTACCCGCGCTCTAAATGCGCAGCGCCCCCTGCGTTGGCTAGCTGGTGCAGGCGTGGTTACCGGCATTGCCATGGCTAAACCGCAAGGTATTTTGATTGCGGCTATGGTGGCTTTGGCGCTAATTGTGGTGGCGGTGCGTGCTCGCAGCTTCAAGCTAGCTCTTAAAGGTGGGCTGCTTAGCGGCGGCGGGTTTATCGCCGTGTATATCTGGTGGCCTATCTATCGCGTCATAGTGGGTTTTGGTTCAGTGATTGCTGCTCCGCGCACGCAGGTGAACCTGGTAAATGCTGGGGGAGGCCTAGCTATGGGGGCGGTGCGCCAACGTGGCTTGGGGGAGCAGTGGCAGCTGTTCTGGAATGACCAGAGCGCAGATGACTACGCCCTGTTTAAAGCTCGCTGGATTAAGCAGTTCTTCGGTAACTTTGGCTGGCTGGATGTGTTCTACCCAACACGTATCTATAACTGGCTGGCGCAAATTATGATGCTGTTCGCGCTTATCTGCTTGCTCTGGGTGGCCCAGCGCTGTGTGCGGCTGGTGCTTAACCGGTTGCGTCCCCTGGCGGTAAAGGCCGACGACGCTGCTGGGGTAAGTGGTGACGTTGCGGCTACGGACACTGCTCAGAGCTCAGAGGAGGGCGCCGTCGTCGCCAAAAAGCACGCAGGCCGACAGCTGGGAGCTATACGCAACCAAACCGCCACCTGGATTTGGTGGTGCCTGGCGTTAACCGTAGGCTACCTGGTAGCTATTAACCTGCTGGGCTTTATCTACTCCATCATGGCTGGGCACGACGACCTGCTCCAAGGCCGCTATATCCTGCCTGCCGTGGCAGGGCTATACGCCCTACCTGCTCTGTTAACCCAGGCAGCAGTGCAAAGCTTGCAAAATAATCCCTGGCGTCCAGTGCGTGGCGCGTGGCTAGATAAACTAGTGCCAGCCGTGGCGCTAGCGGTTTTTGCCGCAGTCATGGCGCTGAACTTAGCGGGGCTGGGGGTTATCTTCGAGCGCTTCTATGTGTAATATTTCTAGCTTTTTAAAGCATAAAGTCACGGTAGCGGCTAACCTATTATTAGGCCGCGTCAGTTTGAGAACGGAAAAGTAATGCCCGATCAGTTAACCGTTGAATCTACTCCTATCCCCGGATTCCTACGCCTGACTTTGCCTGTCCATGGAGACAACCGCGGTTGGTTCAAGGAAAACTGGCAGCGTGAAAAGATGGTGGCGCTGGGTCTGCCCGATTTTGGCCCGGTACAAAACAACATCTCATTTAACGATGAGGTGGGTGTTACCCGTGGTATTCACGCCGAGCCCTGGGACAAGTACGTTTCGGTAGCCACCGGTAAGGTTTTTGGTGCCTGGGTGGATTTGCGTGAAGGCCCTAGCTTCGGCCAGGTCTACACCACCATCATTGAGCCGGGCGTGGCCGTCTATGTGCCGCGCGGGGTGGGTAACTCATACCAGACCCTAGAGCCCAACACGGCTTACACCTACCTGGTCAACGACCACTGGTCGCCGGACGCCGAATACACCTTCTTGAACCTAGCTGATGAAACTGTGGCCATTGACTGGCCCATCAGCCTGGATAAAGCCATCTTGTCTGACAAAGACCTGGCTCACCCGCGTCTAGAAGCAGTGACCCCCTTCCCGCCGGCAGCTAAGCGCGCGCTGGTAACCGGCGCCCACGGCCAGCTAGGCCGCGAGCTGATGCGTCAGCTACCCCAGGCCGGCTACCAGGTCACCGGGGTGGATCTACCTGAGGTAGACATTTCTGACACTGAGGCCATGGAGGCTTTTGATTTCTCCGCCTACGACGTGGTGATTAACGCCGCCGCCTGGACTGACGTGGATGGCGCCGAAACTGCCCAGGGTCGCCCGCTGGCTTGGAAGGCCAACGCCACTGGCCCGGCTAACCTGGCCCGCGCCGCCGCCAAGCACGGTTTCACCCTGGTGCACATTTCCACCGAGTATGTTTTTGACGGTACCGCCCAGGCTCACACTGAAACTGAGCCGCCCAGCCCGCTAGGTGTATATGCCCAGTCCAAGGCTGGTGGCGACGCCGCCGTTAGCGCCGCCCCCAAGCACTACCTGGTGCGTACCAGCTGGGTGGTGGGTGACGGCAAGAACTTCATCCGCACTATGGCTGGCCTAGCTGAGCGTGGCGTTAAGCCGTCCGTGGTTGATGACCAAGTGGGTCGCCTGACCTTTACCAGTGACTTGGCTAGCGGCATTATCTACCTGCTGGGTCAGCAGGCCCCCTACGGTACCTACAACCTCACCGGTGGTGGCGAGGTAGTGTCTTGGGCGCAGGTAGCTAAGCGTGTTTATGAGCTAACCGGCCATGACCCCGCTGACGTAACCCCCATCAGCACCGCCGAGTACTTTGCTGGTAAGCAAGTAGCTCCCCGCCCGCTGGTATCCACCATGGATCTGAGCAAGATTGAAGCCCTTGGTTTTAAGCCTTCTGATTCCATGCAGTTACTAGAAACATACGTGCAAACCCTGCGTTCCTAAGCATTAACTAACCCTGGACCTGTTAATTTAGGTCCAGGGTTAAGTTTATATATGAAAGGTGCAGCCTCGTGAAGCTACCGCGTGTACCCCGAGCAGCATTGGTGGTGCTGGCTTTTTGCTTCGCTTTAGTCAGTGGCTTTAGCTGGGTTGTGGCCTCTGCGCCTGGCTCTAGCCCTGACGACGACTACCACTTGGTGTCCATGTGGTGTCCGCGCCCGGTTACTGAAAGCTGCGCTACTAAGGTAGTGCAGGGCCAGCTGCGGGTGGGTGTGCCCGAGGCTTTACCCGGTGCTACCTGCTCTTCTTTCCATGTCGATATTTCGCAGGCTATGTGTAACCGCTACTCCGATAAGCGTATTAGCTACTCGCTGCGTTACGACGACGGTAACTACCCTTACGGCTACTACCATTTCCACCACATGTTTAAGCCCCTGGGGGTGCAGGGCCTGGTTATAGCTTCACGCACCGCCAATATGGTTATAGCGCTGGCTTTGCTGGGGTCAATTGGCCTGCTGGCGCCGCCTAAGCTACGCGGGGCTTACCTGCTGGCAATGGGGGCGGCCTGGATGCCAATTGGCATCTATTTCATAACTTCTAATAACCCCTCTAGCTGGTCCGTTACGGGCGTGGCCGGCTTTAGCGCGGGGTTGCTGGCCTCCCTTTATGCCAGTGGACGACGGCGCTGGTACCTGCTGGCTTTGGCTTGCGTGGGGGCGCTGCTGTGCTACACCTCGCGGGCGGATGCCTCTTTCCATATCTTTGTGGTGGCGCTAGCTATCTGCGTTGCCTGCGCTAAGTGGCGCACTCACAAGGTACAGCTGGCTGTGGCCACCTTGGCCAGCGTAATTGGCGTGTATCTGATGTTATCCTCAGGCTCTGCCACTATCGCTGAGGGGCACGCTGAGGCAGTTTCCCCGCAGCAGAAGCTTGAAGCTATAGAACTTAACGTAACCCACCTAGCTAAGTTCTTCTCCGGTTTTTGGGGTCTGTGGGCTGGGGCCGGCTGGAAGGATATTCCTTCTGACGGCTACTCGGGCATGATCGCCATTTTGCTGGTGGGCTTCATTGTCATGCTGGGCGCTGAGCGTATTGGTTGGCGCAAGGCTATGGGGGCAATTATTACCCTGGGAGCTATGGTCGGTATTTCGGTGCTGGTAGCTACCCCGCCGGCTTTCCCCAACATGTTTGCCTACCAGCCGCGCTACGCTCAGCCGCTACTGTTTGCCTGGCTGCTGCCCTGGTTGTTCCTGGGTATTAAACGCCCGCTGCTGACCCGTTCACAGGCGGCGCTGTACTGGGCTGGCATGGTGGCCGTCAACGCGGTGTTCATGCACAAACTGATTTTCCGCTACACCCACGGCCTGGTGGGGGGACGCCACTTCTTAAACCTCAACTTTGATGTGCGCTGGTGGTGGCAAGATGCTTTGCTGACCCCCATGAGTACCTGGATGGTGGGGGCTCTGGCTTTCGCGCTAACCTCAGGAATTGTTATCTGGCTGCTGTTTGGGCCCGGAGCTATTAGTGCGCCCGCTGAGTTAGCGGCCCCAAGCGTCGCTGCTATAGCCGCCGGCGCCCCTAAGCCTGCTGCCGACGTCGCTACTGAGGTCGGCGTCGACTCTGAAGCCACCAACGCATCAGCCTAAAATTTAAGGAAATCAGTGCTTAACTCTTTGCTGATTATTATCCCGGCCTGGAATGAGGCTGAGGTTATTGGCTCAGTGCTTGAAGAGCTTACCGGTTTCTACCCTGACGCTCAGGTGTTGGTGGTCTCTGACGGCTCCACTGATGCCACCGCCCAAGTGGCCCGCGACCATGGCGCTAAAGTGCTAGAACTGCCCTACAACCTGGGGGTGGGCGGAGCTATGCGCGCCGGCTACCTGTACGCTCACCGCCACGGCTATGACTATGCCCTGCAGCTTGACGCCGACGGCCAACATAACCCCGCTGATATTCCCCAGCTGCTACAGGCAGCTACCCAAAGCGGCGCCAATGTGGTGATTGGGGCTCGCTTTGCTGGCAAGGGTAACTACAAGGTACGCGGCCCGCGTGCCTGGGCCATGAAGCTGCTTTCAGTGGTGCTTTCACGAGTAACTCACACCCGCCTTACTGATACCACTAGTGGCTTTAAACTCTGCGATAAACGCGCAATTAAACTGTTTGCAGCTAACTACCCGGCGGAATATCTAGGCGACACAGTAGAAGCCCTGGTTATTGCGGCTCGCTCAGGCCTAAAAGTCACCCAGGTGCCGGTACAGATGCGTCCACGCGCCGGGGGAGAACCCTCCCAGAACCCCCTGGCAGCCGCCAAGTTCTTGCTGCGCGCTATTTTGGCCTTGGGTGTGGCCCTAACCCAAACCAAGGCTAGCGCTGAGGAGGCATAATGCATCAGTCAAGCTACTGGTTAGGCGTTGTTTTTGGCGTCATTGTGTTTGTGACGGTATTTATTCGCCTGCGTAACTACGGTATGAAGGAACGCTACTCCACCTGGTGGATTGTTATTGCGGTTGGTTCAGTGCTGTTTTCAGTGTTCCCCAACCTGCTAAACGGCTTGTCGCGGGCCCTGGGGGTGCTCTCCTCCATGAACCTGGCATTTTTTGGTGCCGGGGTGGTGCTACTGCTGCTATCGCTGCGCTTAAGTGTTGATTTATCTCACGACGACGAAGAACGCCGGCGTCTAGCTGAAGAAATTGCCCTGCTACGCCAAGAGGTAGAGCAGCTAAAACAAGAACGTGACCAGCGCCCACCTAAGCCACTCAGCTAGCCGGCAAACCAGCCCCGCTAGTTAGAGCAGGCACTCCGCTAGTTAGCGCATCAGAGCAAGCTCAGTTAGCCAGTACCCGGGCGGCGATCTGCTGATACTGGCGTGCGCGCACCGGCCAACTCCACTGCTCAAGCAGCTCACGGCTAGCGGGAGCCTTAGGGGCACGCAGCATAGCGGTGACAGCTTTGTTAAGGGAGTCAACCGTGCGGGTGCTAGTGATGTTTACCGGCGCTCCTTGAGCCTCAAGCAGTTGGGCTCCAGGCACGGGGAAGGTAACTACCCGCCCACCTTCAGCGATAGCCTCCAGCAGGGTGGTTTGGAAGCCCTCAGACAAGACCGTGGGGTTTACTAGAGTGGCTCCAGCAATGGCTTGGCGTACCTGGGCTGGGGTGACGCGCCCGGGGATGTCGACGACGTCGTCTAGCTTAAGCTGAGCCGCCAAGTCACGGGCCGCCTGCAGCTGGGCGCCGTCACCAAGCATCTGGCCAGTTAGCTGCTGGCCTGCGCCGCGCAGCTGAGCCAAGCAACGCAGGTAGGTTTCCCAACCTTTACCCTCCACCATGCGACCAATAAACACCAGGTGGTTGGGGCGCTGCGGGCCGCTGTAGGAGGTCTCAGGCAGGTTAATTGCGTTATAGAACACCTGTGGGTCTTTGGCGCCTAGACGGCCAGCGAAGTTAGCGGCAGCCTCAGAAACCCCCAAAACCTGGGCGGCGTGGGTGGTTATGTAGCGGCCTAAACTCAGGTCCACAACCCGCGAACCGATAGCAATAATCGGGTTGGAGTTGTTAACAAAGTTGGAGCCATGCTCGGTGTGGATATAGGGGATACCCGCTTTTTGTGCGGCGCGGGCCCCCACAAAACTCATCGGGAAAAAGCGAGTGTGGGTGGAAACCACATCGATCCGCTTGGCTTTAAGGAAGCGGCTAATAGCGGCGGCGCTGCCCAGAGCAGGGTAACTGATTACCTCAGCAATAGGTAGATATCCGATACCGGTAAGCACCTGCACTTTGCCGTCTTGGCGGATAGAGCGCTCAGAGTCTAAGGTCAGCACCCACACCTTATGGCCCATTTGGGTGAGCTGATCAGCCAGGTTAAATGCGTGCATCTCTACGCCACCTAAACGTGGCGGGTAGGTGTTTAACACCATTGCGAAACGCATTACTTCTCCTTCGGGCGACGCAGCTGCATAGTGAGCCAAAAACAGATTACCGTAGTGGCCATTGCGCCCAGATAGGCTAGTGAGGCACCAAGCAACCCTAATGGCGGGATAGCTGCCACCACCAGTACGGTAATGACCACAGCGGCAGCAGCATAACCCCAGAATACAGCCCGTTGCAGGCGCATGGTGGTAAGTGCGTAATACAAAATTACGGCGGCGGCGTTGAGGGCCCCGCCCCCTACCAGCACCACCAATTCCAGACGGTAGCCGGAAACGTCCTGGCCAAAGAACAGATTCAAGATGGGCACGCCAATAGTTACCGTAGCTAAAGCCACTGCGGCAAAGGCCCCCACTGTGGCCAGCAGACCCCGGCGCACAATGGCGTTAAAACCGCCCCAGTTATTTTCCACCCAGTAGGTGGCCATGCGCGTCAGCAGCGGCCTAAACACCAGCAGGGAAAGCATATTGATAGCCACCGCCGGCATGTAGATGATAGCGAAGTAGCCCTGGGCGGTGAAATCCATAAAGTACTTGATGCCATAACGCGGGGCGTTAGACAGGTACATGGCTGTAAATGAAGCCAAAAACAGGGGCGCGCATTCAATCAAGAGGCGCTTAATAGCCGCCCAATTCCAGCTGGGGGTGATACCAAAACTGGCACGTGCGCCGGGGTAGAAGGCCACCACCAGGGCCACCACTGAAACCGCCAGGGAAACTAGGGAAGCGATAAACAGCGAATCGGTTAGCACCACCAGCAGGCAGAAAACCGCCATGGTGGTGAAAATACGCCAAAATGAGGCGCGCGCCCCTAAATCTAGGCGCCCTTCACGCTGAAACTCGCTGTAAAAAACATCCTCATAGGCGTCAAAAACCCGCAGTAAAGCAATCGCAATAACCAACCCCACGCTGGTGCTCAACCCGCCAGAAAATAGCGAGTAGACCACAATACCAGCAATCATGGCGGCCACAGTGAGTATGCGTGTGGCCAGGTAGATAGGGAAATCAAACTCGCGACGCACATCGGTGACGTGGAAGGTACGCACCTCATACATGCCCAGGGTCTGCCATTGTTGACCAATAGCGATAGCCAGTGAGAACACCCCACCTGCGGCCACACCGGCGCTATGGGTGACCACCGCCAGCATGATCACAATAGAAAATGAGCTGATCAGGCTGGAGGCGGTGTTCCAAAAATAGTCGCGGCTAAGCTGCGAAGCGCTCACTGGGGATCCCGGCTGTGGCTACCGTCTTCGTTAAAGTGCCAGCCACCAAACTCTAGCCGGTAGGGGCGGTGACCTACGCGCTGCTGGGGCGGGGGAGGAGTCATATAGTCACCAAAACCGCGCTTAAGCCAAGTGTCATAGTTAGCCGGCAGTTTAATGGTCAGGTGCTCAAAAGGCAGCTCAACCGTGTTTTTAAGCTCTGCTGCCGGCAGCGACCACTGCTGGGGGTTGCGGGTGGAGAAATCTGCCAGCCAAGTCTTGGCCCCGGCCTGCTTTTCGTAGCTGCGGGCGGCGCTCTCCCAGTGCTTAATGAGCTTGGCTTGGCTTAGACGGGCAGTTTTAAGGCCTGTGTGTACCGTGCGCATAGCTAGTTGCACAGCCTTGTCTACGCCGCCACTTAAACCGGTGGAGGCGGTGGCACTACCGCGCAGGTACAGGGCCCGCGACCACACCCAGGTGCGGGCGCATTGGGCTTTAAAAGCCCGCTGGTTGGCTGGGCGTGCATCAAGCGGGAAAATGTCCACCCCGATTGGCATCTCAAAGTCGCGTCCGGCAGCTGCCTGCGAGATGAACTTGGTGCCTTTAAGCCCAAGTACGGCCACAGTGCCAGGGTAGTTGGCGTGGCTGTGGTGGCTTAGTAGCTCAAAGTCTTCACCCAGTAGGGCCGGTGCCTGGGCTAGTAGTTTTTCGTAGTCGGCGCGCGCCATGCACACGTCGGCGTCGTCGTCCCAAGGGATAAAGCCCTGGTGACGTACCGCGCCAATGGCAGTGCCCCCGTAGGCCGCGTAGTTTAGCCCCAGCTGGTTGCATACCCGGTCAAGCTCACCTAGAACGTAGGTGGTGGCCAGTTGCACCTGGCGCAAACTGGCTAGGTCCAGGCCCTCATCTGGGTCAATAGCGCTGCTGGCAGCGGCCCCAGTGCCGACGTCGGCGCCGGCTTTGCGCCTACCTTGCCCGTTAGCTGCGGGGCTGGTAGCTGCATCAGGGGAGCCTTCTAAACCAATACCGGTTACCTGCGGGTAGGGCAGTAGATCCGTGTAGGGGCCAAAGTCTACGATGCGCGGGATGTGACCGATACGAGACTCGGGCGGGGGCAGCTGCATATAGTCGCCGTAGCCGCGTCGCAGCCAGGCATCATACTGGGCCGGCAGCTGCACAGTGATGTCCTCAAAGGGCACCCGCACGGTAGGCAGCAGCTCAGAGTTAGTGATAATCCAGTTTTCCGGGTCGCGCATAGTGAAGTCAGCCATGCGTGTGGTGGGGGTGTGCTCCCAGGCCCGCACAGCTTTTTCCCAACGGCGCTGCAAGGTTTGCGGCGAGAGCTTAGCGGCTTTAAGAGCCCAGTTAGCGCCGGTGGTGGCGGTGTAAATGAGCTGTTTTTTAGTGCCGCTAATGCCGGGCAGGAAAGGCTTGGCAGTGCCGTGCAGGAACAGTAGCCGCCCCCACAGCCAAGAGGCCCTAGCCATGCGTTTAAAGGCAGCCGGATCGGCCGGAATATTGTCTACCGGCAGCACATCGATAAAGAAAGGCATCCGGTAGTCGCTGTCCACCGCGAAGTCAGGAATCAGCAGGGTGTCTTTAAGCACCATCTTGGTGAACATGAACGGGAAGTTAACTACTGTGCGCGTGTTGTGTAGTGCAAAGCGTTCATCTATAACCTGGGGGGCCAGGCTTAAGAACCGTTCATAGTCACTGCGCCGCATAAGCACGTCTACGTCGTCGTCCCAAGGGATAAAGCCCTGGTGGCGCACCGCGCCAATGGCGGTGCCTCCATAGACGGCGTAAGGAATATCCAGCTGGGTGCATACACGGTCAAACTCCGCCAAAATTTCTTTCAGCAGGGCGTGAATATTGTCTAGGAGCTGCTGGTCGCTCATAGGTTTCCTAACTTGCAGGTGGGCGATACAGCGATTCTAGCGGCTTTGACGCTTGAAAGAAGTCAGCTCACGCCAGTTTTCGGTAGCCGCCAGTACGGTGCCAACCAAAATCACTACACACAGCACGATTTGGATAGGCGCAGGCACGATCGACTGCAAAAGGAACGCAAACAGCACTGCCCAAGCCGAGTAGGAAATGTTAAGCGCCATGGCCCGCGCGGCCCCCAGCAGGTCAATGGCCTTGTAATAGAACAGGTAGGAGGCGGTGCCGGCGGCGGCGGCCAAAGCTACCAGTCCCATCGCGCCGGGGCTGGTTAAAGCCTGCCCGGTGCTGCTTAAAGCGCCACCTAACGGCACCACTAGCACCAGGTAGGTTAGCCCCGAGGTGGTTTCGCGGATCTGCAGGGCCGTCTCATTGTCGACGGCGTCGTCGCGCATACCCCAAGCCAAAATCACGGCTTCACAGCCCCAGCCGACCACTGCCGCCAGGGCGCCGAGCACACCCCAAAGCGCTGAGCCAGAAACACTGGTGGAGGTGTAGCTGGTGGCAATAATGGCCCCAATAGCTACGGCCAGGGCGATTACCTGACGCGGACGCATCCGCTCTTTAAGCACTAGCACTGCCAGGGCCGTGCCCAAAGCCGGGTAGAAGGTGGAGATGATGGCGGTGTAACCGGCGCCGATCTGGTCAATAGCCAGCAGGTAACCGCTCATACCGATAGGCCCACCCAGCAGCGCGGCCACCATAACTGCGCGGCCACTGCGCGTGTGAATTGCCCGCCAAGTGTCCTTTAGACGCCCGCGCATGGCCATAAAGACCAGCAAGATTAGGGCGCAAACAGCGTCGTGTAAAGCCGCTGAAACTAGCGAGGCGTGGGCGTCGGTGGCAAAGGGGTTAAGTGCCAGCGCGATAGCTAAAATGACGGTGTCTAGACCCCACAGGGCACCTGAACCAATTCCGTAACGCATGGTTTTTTACTCCTAGTTATTTGCGCTGGTTTTAGTGGTTTGTGCTGGTTTGATCCGGCGTGGCGACGGCGTCGCTAGCGGTCTCGGCTTGGGCGGCGGCTGCGGCCTGCTCATAGGCGGCTAGCACCCAGTCAATGTTGTCACTGGCGGCCTGGTAGTAGATGTAGAGCCACTGGCCGACGTCGTCGCCTTCAGCCTCCTTAACCAAAGACCACACGTACCAGCACCAACCGGCGAAAACCACGTAGGCGTAGAAGTGACGCTGCTGAGCGGCGGTGGGCTCAGCCTCAAGATAGGCGGCCAAGGCGGCGTCGGACTGGGTACGGCTCAAGCTGGCGCAAACCACCATGGTGCCAAAATCGGCGGCCGGGTCTGACATGCCCGCATACTCCCAGTCGATCAGGTCGATTTCATTGTTAGAGGCATCGTTAGAAACCAGGAAGTTGAGCGGGAAGAAGTCATTGTGGCTGGGCACCAACTGGTAGCCATCGGCCTCAGTGAAACGCTTTAGACGCATGATCTTGTCGCGCATCACCTGATAGTCGGGCACATCAATCGGCCCAAACTGGCGCAAAATCGCCTCATACTTTAGGCCCTCGGTGACAAAGTCAAAGTGGCGCGACAGGCGCATGTCACTGCTGTGCAGCGTGCGGGCCATATCCATAGCCCGGGTGAGCTGGGCCGGATCGTTAACGTCTAGGTTGGCGGCGTCGGGAATGAAACGTGAAATCTTCCAGCCCTTAACCGTGTCACCGGTAATGAAGGTGTGGTCAATGCCCAGGTCGCGGGCCAAATTCAGGGCCTCAAACTCAGCGGCACGGTCCACGATCTTGTCTGTGCCCGCACCCGGGTGGCGGTAGACGTACTCCTGATCGCCCACCCTAAAGTGGCAAGACAGGTTAGTGATGCCCTGCTTAAGCGGATAAAAATCGGTGATCTCATCAACCTGGCAGCCCAGCGTGGAGGTGATGTTGGTGAAAATGTCAGAGTCGAGATTCTCCAGGAACAGCGGGTCAAAAGAGCGAATCTCATCTACCGAATCAAACTCGTTAATTACCCCCTCCGGGTAGGGGCGCATCACCATATTCAGCTCACGAATGTGGTCTAGGTAGATTGACTCCCACAGCTTGGGGGCAGTTTCAGGCAGGTGGTAGACACTTTCCAAAATACGGCGGAAAGTAGCTGAAAAAGCCCGGTCAAAGTAGACATGGCCAAGCATGTACCAGGCGTTGGCGCCGCCTACGCTAACGCCAGTAATACGTCCACCAGCCCCGGTAGTAATGCACCATTCAGCCGTGGGGCCCTGGGCGTACTGGGCCGAGTAGTAGGCCTGATAAACATAGTCTTCAAAAGGATTGACCGTGAAGTAGTCATCCGAGGAGCAAATGTAGGTGTTGCCCAGCTGTTCACGCACCAGCCACAGTGAGCCGTTATTGTTGCGGGTGGCGTAGTCAGAGTTGACCACGATTTTGACCCCATACTTGGCAGCCAGGTAGAAGAAATGCTCTTTCTTGTAGCCCACTACTACCGTGATGTCATTAATGCCAGCCTCGCGCAGCTGCTCAATTTGGCGGTCGATTAGGGCCTGGCCGCGCACGCGCAAAGTACCCTTGGGGCGCTCATAGGAGATGGGGGCAAAACGCTGGGATAGGCCTGCCGCCATAATGATGGCGTTATCCACCTTATAGGGGGCTAGAGCTTGGCGACCGGCTTCAGTTAGGGTGCGCTCGCTGATGTAACCGGCGGCTTCGCATTGGCGCACGGTGGAGTTGACGCTGCCCAGGGAGATATCGGTGAGCTGGTGCAGTTCACGCTGGGTGAGGGGTTTATCTGCGTGCAGTAGGGCTCGTAAAACCTCAAACTGCAACTGCGATAGTGTGTTGGGGCTGGAGGAACTCATAACAATCCGTTCACCGTAGCGTTACTAACTTGCGCGTTCGAATATATGCCTTCAAGTGGTAAATGTGAACAGGCTAGGCTCTAAAAGTGTCACACTGTACAAAGTTGCCTTGTGCTAGGCCCGCTTAAAGCGCAGTTAAAGCCTGGGTGAGCACTAAATAGGCCCCGCCAATGGCGGGGCCTATTTAGGCTGCAGTGTTTTGCGGTGCTAGCAGCTGTCAGCGCTAAAGCCGGTTAGCTGGTGCGACGCTAATAGGACGCTGATTTACTTGCCGCGCTCTAGTAGGTCTAGTAGGTACTGGCCGTAACCGGACTTAACCAGCGGCTCGGCGCGCTGACGCAGGCCGTCGTCGTCGATAAAGCCGTTGCGCCAGGCGATCTCCTCGGGGCAACCCACGCTCAGACCCTGACGGGCCTGGATGGTGCGCACGAAGCTGGTGGCGTCAGCCAGGGAGTCGAAAGTACCGGTGTCTAGCCAGGCGGTGCCACGCGGCAGGGGCTCTACCTGCAGACGGCCTTGTTCAAGGTAGGTGCGGTTAATGTCGGTGATTTCGTATTCGCCGCGAGCGCTGGGCTTGAGGTCGCGGGCGATGGAAACCACGTCGTTGTCGTAGAAGTACAGGCCGGGCACGGCCCAGTTCGAGCGCGGCTTGGCCGGCTTTTCTTCAATGGACAGGGCCTTGAAATCAGCGTCAAACTCCACCACGCCGTAATCGCTGGGGTTGGCCACCTGGTAGGCAAAGACCACACCGCCGTCGGGCTGGGTGTGGCGGCGCAGGCGCGTACCCATGCCGGGGCCGTAGAAGATGTTGTCACCCAGCACCAAAGCGGCAGACTCATTACCGATGAAGTCTGCGCCCAGTACGAAAGCCTGAGCCAGGCCGTTGGGTTCTTTTTGTACGGTGTAGGACAGGTTTACGCCCAGCTGCGAGCCGTCGCCTAGTAGACGGTGGAAAGCCGGTGCGTCGTGGGGGGTAGTGATAACCAGGATTTCACTAATGCCGGCAATCATAAGAGTGCTCAGCGGGTAGTAAATCATGGGCTTGTCGTAGACGGGCACCAGCTGCTTTGAGGTGCCAAGGGTGATGGGGTTTAGTCGAGTGCCGGAACCACCGGCTAGTACGATGCCACGCATAAGTCCCATTGTTTCTTATTTGCGCTCTAAATGCACCTATTTGCCCCGGTGGGCTCGCTAAATGCGGGTAGTGGTTGGGGCATAAGGGGTCTTGCTAAGGCGAAAATGCTGGTTAAGGGCTTGTTGTGCCACAAAACGGGTAGAGCGGGCCACGTTTAACTGACAATCTAGGACTTATCGGCTAGCGTAGATCTAGTCTTACACACCAGATGAAAGCAAATTTGATGGATCGACTCAGTGGTGCGGTTAAGAACTATGACTGGGGCTCCCCGAATGCTATCCCCGAGTTTTTGAATGTTCCCGCAGACGGTAAACCCTTCGGGGAGTTGTGGTTTGGCGGCCATGCTGGCGGCCCAACCCAGCTGCTCGCAGATGACGGCAGTGCTCTAACCACCTCGCCTACCACCTTGGACCAGCTGGTAGCTAGCGACCCGGTGGGGGTGATGGGCGCTGATATTGTGGCGCGCTTTGGCGATCAGCTGCCTTACTTGTTTAAGGTGATTGCTCCCAATCAGCCGCTGTCGTTGCAGGTGCACCCCGATATTGAGCGGGCACGCGTTCGCTTTGATGATGAGGATGCAGCTGGCATTGCCATTGATGCCCCTAACCGCAATTACAAAGACCGCAACCATAAGCCGGAAATGGTGCTGGCCTTGACCCGCTATGAGGCGGTTAGTGGTTTCCGTACTCCCCGGCGTGCCATTGAGGTGGTTGACGGCCTTAAGTCGCCGCTGGCGTGTACGGTAGCGGAGTTCTTGCACGCTAACCCCACTCGTTTTGGGATTAAGAAGGCTTTTAGCTGGCTACTTAGCCCGCAAACTCGCCCTACAGCTGAGCAGGTTGAGCAGCTGGTGGATGAGGTTTCGGCGCGAGCGGCGGCGGGGGCCTCGCCGTCTCCTCGCCTTGATGCTTACATCATGGCTATGCAGGAGGCTTTCCCCGGCGACCCGGGGGTGGCAGCGGCGCTGCTATTAAACCCGGTTACTTTGAACCCGGGGGAGGCGTTGTTTGTGCCCGCAGGTGCGGTGCACGCATATATTTCTGGTTTGGCTGTGGAGATCATGTCTGCCAGTGACAATGTGCTGCGTGCAGGCTTGACTCACAAGCATGTTGATGCCCCCGAGATGCTGGCCTGCGTGGACTATGTGGCGGCCCCGCCTATGCGCCCGGCCCCAGAGTGCCTCAGCGAGCACTGCCGCGCCTATAACGTGCCGGTGGAGGATTTTGAACTGGTAGTTACCACAGTCAGTGAGGCAGATGGCTCTGTTAAGGTGTCCGGACGCGGGCCGCGCACGTTGCTAAACGTTGATGGCGAGCTAACTGTTAATGCGGGCGGTAAGAGTTTGCCGCTGCGTCGCGGTCAGGCTGTTTTTGTGCGTGCCGACGACGGCGCCGTTAACGTTAGCGGTCACGGCACCCTGGTCCAGGCTGACGTACCGTAAGCCAGCTAAAGCGGCCAGCTTCACGTCGTAAGTGCGGCGGGCTCTAAAGGCTGCGTTTAAACAAGGGGGGCGAAAGCTTAGCTTTCGCCCCTATTGTCTGCGCCTAACTGCAGCCTTCTTGGGCTAGGGCGCGGCGCATCTGGTCTGTCGGTAGTTGCGGATCCAGCAGTAGAGCGGTGCGACCATTTAGCCAAGCCCCCAAGGTTGCCAGTAAAGCCTGGCGGGTATCCGAAGTGGATATCGCTAATGGCGTAATCTCGTTAGCGTAACTTTCTTCGCTGTTCGGGCGTGTCGTCTTGGAGTTCAGGCTCAAAGACTGGCTGGTCCTATTTGTTTGCCCGGGGTTGATAGTGACTTGATTTGGGCTTGATGCTGTTAAAGCTGTTATCTCCTGGGGTTTTTGTGAATCGATAATATCCACTAATGTTTGGGCATAAAGTCCCGACTGGTCCAAAATTTGCTGGCGAGAGATAAGCTCACCATTGCTTAGCCAAGCGGGCGCGCCTGGTGGGCAGGCGATTGGCGTAAAACTGTCGGGATAAGACATCAAATCGGCGGCGCCGTCGAGAGTAAGTGGCGGCAGCGTTCCGGGCCAGCGTAGTGCCAAAGAAGCCAGGGGAGTGAGCACGCTAACTTCAGCTCCAGGATTTAAATTTTCCTCGCTGCAAGCCAGTGACAACTCTGCTTCCTGGTCACTGTCTAGCGTTAAAACGTTGCCAGCGCGCCAAATTCCGGCCGCCCACACAATCGAACGCCAGTGTGGCGGCAGAGCCATATGAACGGTTAGATTGGGGGTGCCAATCTCACTATCTAGTAGCGCGGCCACCTTCGAGGACCACATATTGACTACGTGTCCACTCAATTCGATGCGCTCGCCAACCCCATACCAGATGATGGCCGGTTTATAAAGGTTCGGTAACAAATCGAACAAATGTTCAAATGACAAGCTTCTAGAGACCATGGCAAAATTAGACCAGATTCCCCCCTTTCCCCCACACGCGGATCACGTCAATGATGCGTAGGTATCTAGTCCCAGCTAGACCTATGTGTCTTTAACTGACCCCAACTATGCTCATCATTACAAAACGTTAGGGCGTGTTATGTACGAGATCTTCTCGAATGGACCGATTGCTAGTGGTGGCCTCAGCGATGAGGACACCACCGACAGTGACGTCGATGTCCAGTCAACTGATGACTGTGCAAACTCTTCGCGCAAGCCAACCATCGTATTCACCTCCATTTTCAAAAAGGGTGATATAAGCTGGCAGGCAGGCGCACCTTGCGAGGGCATGCCCGGAGATATTTTCTTCCCCGAAAAAGGCGGCTCCACTCGCGACGCTAAGAGCGTATGCAAGACCTGCAAGGTGCGACGCGAATGTTTAGAATATGCACTCGCGTATGATGAACGCTTCGGTATCTGGGGTGGCTTGTCTGAGCGCGAAAGGCGTGATATTAAGCAGAATCGATGAGTGTGCTAACGACTAAAAGCCTGACCCAAACCATTGCCATCCTGGTTACGTCGGGTGTTAGCCCGTATCTGAACCAGACTCTAACTGCGCTGGCGCTACAAACCCGCGCCCCGCAGCTAACCCTGGTAGTTAATGTTGAGGCCACCAGTGCCTCCACCGAAGATTTACAGGCACTGGTGCAAGCCTCCGGTTTAACCGCGCTAAGCCACACAGAACTGATAAACGCCCCCGAAGCCATGAATTTTGGCCAGGCTGTAGCGCGTGCCGTCGAATTAATTGAAAGCGGACACTACCGCAGTCACGTCAACACCAACACCCCGCTTTGGCTGTGGCTGCTTCACGATGACAGTGCTCCGCAAGTTGACTGCTTAGAGAATCTACAAAGCGCCACTGCCAATGCCCGCTCGGTAGCTATGGCCGGGCCTAAACAGGTGGACTGGGACAACCCCGGCAAACTTTTAGAGGTGGGCCTGCGCGTTACCGCCAGTGCTCGCCGCGCCAATGAGATCGTGCCAGGCGAGATCGACCAGGGCCAATACGATGACCGCGTTGACGTGCTGGCAGTCGGTAGCGCCGGCGTCCTGGTGAATTACCACCCCTTCATTAAACTTGGTGGCTTTAGTGAGCACTTTGGCCCCTTCGGTGACGGCCTAGAACTGTCTAAAGTCATGCGCCTGGCTGGTTACCGTGTAATTGTGGTGCCCGAGGCCGTGATCCGCCACCGGCAAGCCAGCTACTTAGGCTTGCGTGGGGTTGGCTCCAACGACGCCGCCGCTACAGATGCGTCAGAAGCTGACAGCGGCGCTAAGCTCGCCACAGACGCTGAGAGCGCAGACAGCCCTGGCGACGTCGACGACGCGCAGGCGGCAGAAACTGCGCCTGACGCAACGGGCGCAGCAGATGCCGGCGAGGCAGGCGATAGCAAAACCACTGAGCGCACCAAGGCGACAACCACCCCCAACCCGGAACTTTCCTTCCGTCAGCGCCGCATCGCCCAGCTGCTGAACTGGCTACAGGTAAGCGCAGTACCCGCACCGATTTTGGTGTGGCTGTGGATTCTTCCCCTAGGCCTAGGCCGTGGCCTGGCCCGCGCCCTGGCTGGCCAGGGACAACTGGCACGAGACGAAATCGCCTCAGCCTACTGGCTGCTAAGCCACCCGCGGGTAGTGCACGGGCTACGCACCCGGCTTATGCGCAACGCTCGCCTGCCCAGGCGCGCCCTAAACGAGCTGTACCTGCCTGCCAGTGAAATTCGCCAGGTTAATCGCGACCAGGTGCGTCAGCTGCGCCAACAGCGCGAACGTGAACAGGCCCCCAGTGAGCTCGAAAGCCGCGAACTAGCCTTCATTGCTCGCCGTCGGCTACAAGTCTTTAGCCTGCTGCTAGTGCTTACGCTAGGAGTGGGCGGCTGGTTGCTGCGCTCAGTGGCGTTAGCAGGCGCAGTTTCTGGCCACTTCACCTTTGGTTACGACTACTCCGTGCGCGAAGGCTGGCAGTTAGTCACCAGTAACTGGTTGCCCAGCGGCGACGGCGTGGCCACCTGGCCGGTAAGTACCTTCATTCCTTTTGCGCTACTGCGCACAATCACCGCGCCCCTGGCCCTAACCAGTGCAAACCTGAACTATGTGCTGCTGGTGGCCTTCCTGCCGCTGAGCCTGCTAGGCGCCTGGGTAGCAGCCGGGGCGCTAACCCGGCGTATCGCGCTGCGCGCCTGGGCGGCGGCTGCCTGGGTGATTAACCCGCTGAGCCTGACCTACCTGATGCAGGGGCGTATTAACTCGGCGCTAGTGCACCTACTGCTTCCCTTCGCACTGGCTACCACACTGCGCGGCCTGGGTTGGGCGCGCCGGGAAGCGGTAGCTCCCGGAACCGTGGGCTCACGTGAACACGATGAGGACGCCACTGAAGCTGAAGCCCCCGAAACAGCCCTGCCCCTGGCCCTGGCCCGCCCGCTCAAGCGCTGGGACGTTAACTACCACGCGCTGGCCAGCGCCGCCCTAGCCTGGGCGCTAATTACCTGTCTGGCCCCGCTAGTGGGCCCGGTGGTAGTGCTAATGACCCTGCTATATGGGCTGTGGCATCACAAAGAGTGGGTGCGTTTAGGGGTTCTGGCCGCTCCCACCCTAGTGGTGTTAATCCCCACCATTGGTGCCAGCTTGTCCTTGCTGCGCAGCGGTATGCGCGGCAGTGCCCTGGCGCTTACCTGGGGACAAGCCGGGGAGCTGAACGGCCCGCGTCGTAGCCTCTACCAACTGCTGGTGGGTACTGATCTGAGCCCCGCTGGCTGGGTGCTGGCTGCCTTTACCGTGCTGTTGGCGCTGGCTTTGATGGTTATCGGGGCGCTTAGTGGAATGCAGGCTCTGGCCTTAGCGCGACTGGTTCTGACTGGTTGGGTGCTCGCCCTGGCGTTGGTGGTGTTTGCCCATCGCTTTGGGCAGACCCCCTTTGGCCTGGTCAGTTTTGCCTTCGCGCTGAGCCTGGCAGGGGCCCTGGTAAGCGCCGACGTGTTTAGCCGCGCTAAGCGTTTCACCCTGGCTCGTCCCGGCCGCACCCTCACCGCCTTTAGCGCCTTAGCGATTTTGGCTGCCGGCGTGGGTGGCGTGCTAAGTGCCCCCCAGCTGGAGGTTAGCCAAAGCTCCACGCAGCTAAACGCGATTGGTTTAGAGTCCCAGCGTTCAACCACTAAGCAGCGGGTTTTGTACCTTTCCAGCCAGGCAGATCAGCTGCGGGTGCAGTTGTGGCGTGGCGACGGCGTCCAGCTGGCTGATGTGGCTCCGGCCAGTGTCATTAACGCGGCCCGTAGCTACGACGAAGCCAACCTGGCTTTGCTCAACAGTGTTGGCGCGCTACTTAAAGGCCAGCAGTCAGGGGCTGTCGATAGCTTAGCTAGCCACGGTGTCAGCCTGATTTTGCTGCAAAAAGGCCAGTCCACCGCGATTGCGGCAGATACCGCCAGCGCCCTGGACGCTACCCCGGGCCTGGAGCGTCTAGCTGACACCCCCACCGCCATGGTTTGGCGCGTTAACCCCTCCCATGCGGACCTGTCGGCGCGGGTACATGCGCAGGGCGCAGATAACACGGTCAAAGCAGTTTCTGCCTCCATGCTCACTTCTGGAGCTCAGCTGCCAGCCAGCTCCGCTAGCCGCACCCTGATTCTTAACGAACGTGCCTCTAGCCATTGGAAAGCTAGCTTCAACGGTCAGGCTTTAACCCCCACCAAGGTGGATAAGTGGCGTCAAGCCTATGTTTTGCCCTCCCAAGCTGGACGCGTTGAAATCGAGTACGGCACTAGCGCCCCGCTGGGCCTGGCCCTGATGGTTTTTGCCGGGCTCTACGTGTTGGCAGCCGTGCCGTTTAGGAAGCAGTCATGAAGCAGCTCAAAATATTTACCCGCCCTGAGCGTCTGACCTGGAAAGGTGCCCTAGCTAGCGTGGGGGCCCTAGCCTTGACCTGCAGTGGGGGAGCGCTGGCCTGGCAAGCTAATGGCTGGTCGGTATATAAATATGCGTCCGGTATTGAGCAAACGGTTACGGTCACCAGTGCTAGTGATGATCTGATTTGCCCTGCTAGCGCCGAAAATAACCTACAGGCCCCGGCTTACACCCAACCGGTGGGCTACACCCTAAGCGTTGGCGACATTAAACGTGCCGGCGGTAGCCAGGCCTCCATTAAAGACGGAGTAGTCTCTAGCTACGACATTTCAGGCGCCACCATTAAGCTGGATCAATCCGCCTCCCGCACTAAAGCGGGTGGGGCCATGGTGGCTTACTCCGATAGTGGAGACCTGCGTTCTTTAACTGCCGGCGGCTGCGTTCAAAGCTCAGTAACCAGCTGGATTGTTGGTGGGGCCACTATTGTGGGTAGCTCCTCAACGCTGTATGTGGCCAACCCGGGTAACACCACTGTTAACGTTAAGGTCACCGCCTGGGGTGCTAGCGGCGAGATTTCCTTGCCTAGCGACGGCCAGCTGTCTATTGCTCCCGGTAAAGCCACCCAGTTGGCTTTGGAGAACTCTGCCGACGCCGACCCCCAGCTAGCTTTGCGGGTACAGGCTGAAGGTGGTCGCGTGGCCGCCTGGGTAGCCTCACAAAAGCTCGACGGCGAATCTGCGGCAGGCAGTGACATTATTACTTCCACGTCCTCAACAGGTACTTCACTGACCATTGGGGCGCTAAGTATTGATAAGGCTGCCTCGCAAATCACCCCCCAGGCAGCTGCGGCTGATGCCACTGCGACGCCGTCGCCGTCGCCCAGCGCAACTACCAGCGCCACAGCTACCCCCAGCGCTAAAGCCACTGCCAAAGCGAGTGCAAAAGCTAGCGGTAAAGCTAGTGCCGCCCCCAGCGCTAAAGCCACTGCCAAAGCTACCCCCAGCGCTACTGCTAAGCCCAGCGCTGCTGCTAGCACAGCCGCTGCGACGCCGTCGCCCACGCCCAGCGCAAGCGCAGACAGCCTGGACCTAAGCGGGGCCCTTAACGAGCCGCGCCTGCGGGTGCTTAACCCCGGGGACAAAACCGCGCATGTGAAAGTAACCCTGCTGGGTAAAAGCGGGCCGGTACAGTTCGCGCCCGCCAGTGGCCTAAACGTTAAGGCTGGCCAAGTGGCTGACCTGCCGCTAGGCGGGCTAGCTCAGGGTACTTACGGCGTCAAAATCGACTCTGACCAGCCGGTAAGCGCCGCCGCGCTGTCTACCTCGCAGGGTAGTGAATACCCGGAGCTGTCAGGCCAGCACATCCACGATTTCACCTGGTCTCAGGCCCAAACTGGGCAGGGTGGGGTGGCTATGCTGCCGCGCCAAGACGTAACTAGCCAGCTGCTGCTAACTAACCCCTCAGCCCAGCCCAAGCAGGTCACGCTTAGCGCGATCGGCTCTAACTGGACCAGCACGCTGACCTTGCCGGCGCTGTCAACCCAGGTGGCGCAGGTTCCTGAGAGTGTACAGGCGGTTAGTGTTAGCGGCGCAGTTCCAGCCACCTTGGTTAGCCGCGAAACCTCTGGTGATCAGGCAGGCACACTGATCTCGGTGATTGACCGCATTGAAGTAACTGAAGCCACCGCCCAGCGGCGTATTCGGCTGTAGTGCTCGCTTAGTAATCAGGGTCCAGGTCTTGGGGTAAAACCCCAAGGGCCTGGGCACACTGCTCTAACAACACTATATAAAGCACCTCTTGTAGCTGCTCAGGGCTAATACACTGGGAGCGAATAGGGCGCTGGTAGAGCACAATTCGGGCGTGCAAACCTGCTTTATGTTCAGCCGGGAAGAACCGGGCCAGGCAGGTGGCATCCTCCCAGGGGGCCGGATCTGAGGCCGGCACTGCCTCCACTGCCAGCTCAACTTGGCCAAGCTTAGGGTGGTGCTGGGATAGCTCCCTAAAAATCTCCACTGCGACCTGATCAAACTGGGCTGAGCGAGTATTCCAGCCCGGGTGGTTAGGGCGCAGCAGGGGTAGACCCAGGTTTCGCCCGTGGCGCGCGCGTCTACGTGCGCGTTTAGCACGAGCCGCCCCACTGAAACCAGGTGAGGCGGCTACGCGTACATATAGATTACGGCGAGCAATCTGAGGGTCTTTCACGCCCTCAGTTTACTCAGCTCAGGCGCTACGGCGAGAGCGCAAAACCAGCGCGCCCGCACCAGTAGCCAACAGAGCCAGGGCTACTAGGCCGCTAGCGGCATCCAAACCGGTGATAGCCAGCTTAGAAGAGTGCACAGCACCAGTCTTAACCTTGGCGTTAGCGCTAGGCAGCTTGTCAGTTACCAACACGCCAGCGTCAACCGGGGCAGGTAGCGGTGAAGGCTTAGCGGGCACAACCGGCAGCGGCGCAAGCGGGGTCCTAGGCTCCTGCGGGATAGCGATAGCCGTGGGCTCCTGGGTGGGGGCCGCAGTAGGCTCCTGGGTAGGTTCCGCAGTGGGCTCTTGGGTGGGGGCGGCTGGCGCTGTCTGGGTGGGGACAGGTGTGGGGGTTGCTGCCGGGCCTAAATACACAGCCTGAATATAGGCGTTGGGGCCAAAATCAGCGGCGCTAGCAGGCGTTTCCTTGGTGGCGTTATCTGCGCCAGCTACCAAAATAGGGGTTTCGGTAGGGAAGCGGCCAGAGAAGGCCACAGAAATACCAAAGCGAGTACCTGGCTGCTTAGCCTTAATGGTGGTCACCTGGTCACCCAAACTGCTGATGGGGTGAGAACCAGCGGTAAAAGCAGTGGCCGGGAAGTAGTAGACCTCGCCGTCGCCTGCATGGGGGGCACCTACAGCCACCAAATTAGGCTTACCCTCACGGGCATAAGAAGCCACTGACCAGCCAGAGCCGGTGCCGGTAAGCACCGCAACATTGGGGTCAGTCTGGTTAGCGCTGTTAATCGTGTAGGTGCTGTGACCGCCATAAAGCAGCGCCACGCCGCCATTAAAACCAATCAGGGTGTCATCGTAGCCATCGCCGTTAACGTCTCCGGCGTTAGCAGCTGTAGTGGCCTTACCCAGGTAGGTGTTGTCTTCCAGAGTGATTTCAGCGGCCCTACGGAGGGGGTCGTCTAGGTCAGAATAGCTTACAATATCGGTTATTAACCAAGCTTTACCGTGTTTGCCATTAGCGTCGGAGGCGGTAATCACGTAGTCGGTATAGCCACTACGATTAACATTGCCGACGGGTTGAATGGAATCAAAGAACATGCCTGTAGGGCTGTACAACTTCTGGTTGGTCGTATAGTGTTCGGGGTTGTTTAAATCTGTATCGCCCCGCCTTTCAGCATGCATAAGATAAGCCACTGAGTGGTCGCCTTCAGGGTTAAGCACGACGATGTCACTACTGTACTCGCCCTCGTATTTACCCGCGAAGACGGCTGAGAAGTGGGTGGTACCCGGGGTGCCGGTGATGGTGAAGCCCTGGCCTTTTTCTGAGAGCTTGGTGTAGTCAACGTCAGAAAAGTCAGTCCTGCCGTAAATTAGCCAAGCTTTACCGGCAGTTGATGAGGAAACCAGTATCTCATCTTTGCCATCATGGTCAACGTCAAGTACGCAGGATACAGAAATATTAGGGGAGGCAGGAATCTTGAAGCTGCTTGTGCCCGCCACCGGCATTTTGCCGCCGGGGTTGCCGCCCGGAATGACGGTAACCAGACCGGAAGGGGAGGCCGTAACGATGTCTTGCTTACCAGGGATGGTATGACCATAGTTCCTGCTATCGCCATTGACATCGCAGAACCGATCCTTGGCGATGGTAGAGCCGATCTGCGTACCTACCCAGGTACGCTCGTTTTCGACAGATTGTTCAGGGGCTGCATTAGCTAGCGTGGGGAGCGCTAGAGCTGCAATGCAAAGCCCAGCTAGCGCACTGTTGCGACGCCGGTTTGCGGCGAGTAACCACGACGGGACCATGGCTTCCTCTCTTAAGGGAGTAATTAACCTGTGTGTATCCTAGCAAAGCTGATAAAAGGCTGTTAGCGATTAGGTCCTAAAGAGACCGTGTTGTAATACAAATCAACCTCGGGGGATTTGCATACCCTTACTTTGTTACACGCCGGTGGCGCAAAAAGCGTTCAGATAGTGATATCGGCGGTATGGTTTTAGTGGCACTTTGTTAGTAATGGAACGGCATTTGCCCTAAGGTTAGGAAATTATAATTGAGCAAACGTGAAGCCTATCGCCGTGGCCCAGTGCTGCTGCGTGGTAGCCAGATCCCGCGAGACACCTCCGACGCTCGCCTGCTAGCTAGCTCCGACGACGCCGCCTGGCTGCATGAGGACCCCTGGCGGGTGTTGCGTATCCAGTCTGAGTTTGTAGAAGGCTTTGGGGCGCTTACTGGCATTGGCCCGGCTATCAGCGTCTTTGGTTCAGCCCGCACTCCTAAAGACGCGGCCGCCTATGAGCAAGCTCGCGCTGTAGGGGCCAGTTTAGCTAATGCCGGTTATGCGGTTATCACCGGTGGTGGTCCGGGCATGATGGAAGCGGCTAACCGTGGGGCTCATGAGGCAGGCGGTTTAAGTGTTGGCTTAGGAATTGAGTTGCCGCACGAACAAGGCCTAAATGAATATGTTGATTTAGGCGTTAACTTCCGCTATTTCTTCGCACGCAAAACTATGTTCATTAAGTATTCGGATGGTTTTGTGGTTATGCCAGGGGGATTTGGCACCATGGACGAATTGTTCGAAGCTACTACCTTAGTGCAAACTCAAAAGGCCCGCTCTTTCCCAATTGTGTTAGTGGGACAAGATTATTGGGGGCCATTGTTAGATTGGATGTCTACCACAATGGTTGCGGAAGGCATGATTAGTGCTGATGACATGAATTTATTGCAGCTAGCTGATAATGCTGAGCAGGCGGTTGACCTGGTGGTTTCTGGCGCTAGCGCCAGGATTGCCGCTAAAGCCGCAGAAAACCGCGCTCATCGCCGTGCTGAGCAGGGCTGATAGCGTTAAATATCAGCCATGAAATTTGGTGTTTTTGCGCACCTAGCGATCACATTTAAAGGTTTACAAGACTATACTGGCAGTAGTTGAGTGTGCGTTTTGGGATCCATACTCGTGATTAGCGAAAGGTGATGCCATGGCAGCCATGAAACCTCGGACTGGCGACGGTCCGCTTGAGGTAGTCAAGGAAGGTCGTTCCATCATTATGCGTATGCCTCTAGAAGGCGGCGGCCGACTGGTGCTTGAAATTAGCCCCGAAGAGGTCAAAGACCTCGCCGCAGCGTTAGAGGCCATCTAAGTCTCAGCGCTAACATACATAAAGGGTCACTCTTTGTGAGTGACCCTTTTGCTTTATAAATAGCGGTTTTAAGCCAATTTTGCGTAGTTTAAAGCTCGACGCCGGCTGCGGCCGGGGCGGGGCGCTTGGCCGCGTTAGCGGCCCGCAAAATATCGCGCGGGCTTAGCTCCACCTGGCTGCGTAGCTGCGCTAGCAGAGCCGCATCAGCATCGCTTAGGGGAGCCAGCGCAATATTGGCTGCGGCAGCGTCTACAGCCGCCGCAGTGGGGGCGGTGTCCGCTGGGGCGTCAGCGTTGGTTGCAGCGTCGCTGTCAGCGTTGCTGGGCTCAGCGTCAAGACTTTGGTCAGCTAGCGTCGGGCTGACCAAGCTAGCGGAGTTGTCGGTGTCTACTTGGGCACTAGTGACCGAGTCGGGCGGGTTTATGTAGGCAGTGTCATCAAAATTGACGCTGTCACCGGCCTCGGGGGCATCAGTAACGGCAGGGGCAAAATCAGTCTCAGTGCTGGCTGCGTCACTGTCAGTAGCCTGTGCGCTAGCGCCGGTGCTGGCCTGTTCAGCGTCAGTGTCAGCCGCGCTGGCCTGTTCAGCGTTAACCCCGGCGGTGTCATTAGTATCAGTGGGCTCAGCCAGGGGAGCTTGCCCGGGCTGGGACTGCAGGGCATCGCGGCCGCTAGTGGCGACGTCGTCGGCTACAGAAACCGTGTCGGTGACAGTCTCTTTAAGGGCCTCAAGCGGATTACTCAGATCACGCTTAATAGCCTCAAGATCCTCACCCATAACGTCACGCACAATTTTGCGCGGGTCGTAATTGCGCGGGTCAAAATCAGCCAGCTTCAGATCTGACAACTCTGGGCCTAGCTCCTCGCGTACCGAAGCCTTAGCGCCTTCCAAGCTCACGCGGGCTTTACGCACAAACTGGGCGAAAGTACGCGTGTATTCAGGCAGCCGGGAGGGGCCGATCACCACCATGATCACCAGCAGGATTACTAGGAACTCGCCACCGCTAATACCAAACACGTCTCCTAGTATAAATTCCCCTATGCAGCTGCGGCGCCTAACCGGGGCCAATTTATGCCCTAGGAATGATGGCCTTGCCCACCTGGTGAGCTAGTTGGCCATATTTTCTTCCTTAAGGCGATACTATGTAAGCGCTGTTCCCACCCGTCATATGCCAGGAGTGTCTGTTGCGTGCTGATAAAAACCTCACCTGGGTCTATACCGAGGAGCAGGCTTTCGAAGACGAGGTGCTGACGCTGGCCCGTCTGCGCGGCACTGAACTGGGGGCCACCCCGGTCTCCAGCGGTACAGGTGCAGCGCTGCGTATGCTGGCAGCCGCATCGCGAGCCAAGGCTGTAGCTGAGGTTGGTACCGGGGTTGGAGTCTCAGGCTTGTGGTTGCTTTCAGGCATGGGTTCCGACGGCGTACTAACCACCATTGATCTGGAGGCTGAACTACATCGCCAAGCTAGGCGCATGTTTATGAATGCCGGTTACCAAGCTTCGCGTTTCCGCATGATTAACGGACGCGCCAGCGACGTGATGCCACGTATGGCAGCCAACTCTTACGACATGGTGGTACTGGACTGCGGCCCCAGCGAAAGCGCCAACCTAGTCAACATGGCGCTACGTATGCTGCGCGTAGGCGGCATCCTAGCCATCACGCGCGCGCTATGGAACGACAATGTGGCTGACCCGGCCCGTCGCGATCCGCAAACCGTAATCATGCGTCAACTGGGGCGTGAACTTATCGCTCACGAGCAGCTGCTGACCAATATCTTGCCAGTGGGCGACGGCTTGCTAGTTAGCGTCAAACTCAGCTAGATAGCCAAACCCGGCTAGAGACCCAAACTGATTAGGCTCAAAACCTAATTAGAGCCAAACCAATTAGGGCCAAAACTGGTTAGGCTCAAGACTGGTTAGGTCCAAAACCGAGTAGGTCTAAAACTGATCAGGTCCGAAATCAAGTTAGACGTGGGGGGCCCGCTTGCAATGCAAGCGGGCCCCCCACGGCTTGGTTTGGTAAATGTTTGGTTTGCTAAAGGAGCATTTGTAAAAGTGCAGCTTAAGGCGCGGTGCCTTTAAACCGGGCTGACGCCTAGGCTACGGCCAGCCAGGCCGCGTGCACGGTGACCCAGCTTGCGCGCCACCCCAGCTAGACCCTGGGCGGCGCTGGAGCCAGCGGCGGGGCGGCCGTCGTCGGCAATAGAAGCCGGCACCCCACAGTCAGAGCCCTCACGCACATTAATGTCCAGCGGCAGCTGTGCTAGCACCGGCACCTCATAACCCAGCTCACGGCTCAGGTTAGCGGCTACCTGGGCGCCTCCACCGGAACCGAAAATCTCTAAGGTGGTGCCGTCGGGCTGCTCAATGTAGGACATGTTCTCGATTACCCCAACCACCTTCTGTTTGGTTTGGCTGGCAATCAGGCCGGTACGCTCAGCCACCTCAGCGGCAGCTGCCTGCGGGGTGGTTACTACCAAAATCTCGGCGTTGGGCAGCAGCTGGGCCACCGAAATGGTTACGTCACCGGTTCCCGGAGGTAGGTCTAGCAGCAGCACGTCTAGGTCACCCCAGAACACGTCGGTGAGGAACTGCTGCACAGCGCGGTGCAGCATCGGGCCACGCCACACCACCGGCTGGTGTTCGCCCACAAACATGCCGATAGAAATAACCTTCACCCCGTGGGAAACCGGGGGCACAATCATGCCGTCAAGCTGGGTGGGCACGTGGTCCACGCCCAGCATGCGGGGGATAGAGAAACCGTAAATGTCGGCGTCAACCACGCCAACACTGAGCCCCTGGGCAGCCATGGCGGCCGCCAGATTAGCGGTTACAGAAGATTTACCAACGCCGCCCTTACCAGAGGTGACCGCATAGACGCGAGTCAGGCTACCGGGCTTAGTGAAAGGAATTTCCGGCTCGGCCACGCCACCACGCAGCTTTGTACGTAGAGCGGCCCTCTCCTCGTCGCTCATAACCCCCATCTCTACCTTGACGCTGGTTACGCCAGCGACGGCGCCAACCTCGCGTTGGGTGTCAGTGGTTAGAGTGTCTTTAAGCGGGCAACCTGCCACAGTGAGGTTCAAACCGATAGTAACTGCGCCGTCGTCGGCAATATCAATAGAACGCACCATGCCCAGCTGCGTAACTGGGCGGCGAATTTCAGGATCGATGACGCGCTCTAGAGCGGCCTCAATAGCCTCTTGGGTGGGTAGTGTCATGAGCTAATACTAAAGCCCAGCTAACACTTCTATAGAACCGGTGCGGTCATAGATCACAGCTGGGATATCTAGCAGCGAAAAAGCTGCCGCTGTCAAAAGGGGGCTAGCTGGGCTGATAGACGGCGTCTAGTCATGGTTGGGGTTGTTGAGCTGTTGCTGCTGCGCATCTAGCTGGGCCTGGCGCTGAGCAAACTCAGCCTGCTGCTGGGCGGCAGCCTGGATCAAGTTACTTTCCTCAGCCACAATCTCCATTAGCAAGTCACGCATCTCTGAACGCACAAAGTCACGGGTGGCCACGTCGTTCATAGCCAGACGTAGCGCCGCAATTTCACGGGTCAGATACTCAGTGTCAGCCAGGTTGCGTTCAGCGCGCTGACGATCTTGCTCAGCAGTTACGCGGTCACGGTCATCTTGGCGGTTCTGCGCCAACATAATCAGCGGCGCTGAATACGAGGCCTGGGTAGAAAAAGCCAGGTTAAGCAGGATGAACGGGTACTCATCCCAGGCGTAACCCACCTTAGCTAGGACCACATTCGCGACAATCCAGGCAGTCACGAAAATGGTCATATACAGCACGAATGAGGGTGAACCCATAAAACGGGCGGTGGCCTCAGCGAAACGGCCAAAACCGTCCCTATCTCCGCCGCTGCGCCGCCACGGCTTCCAGCTGCGACGTGAAGGGTCTAGGGGAGTGTCTAGAGAGTCAGCCATTTGCACTCTTTTCGATGGCCTCATCGGTTACGTCATCGTCAGCGTCACGCCAGTCATCGGGCATGAGGTGGTCCAAAACGTCATCGACGCTGACGGCTCCCACCAGGCGGCCTGCATCATCTACTACGGCCAAGGCGGTTAGGTTATAGGTAGCCAAAATACGGGTAACCGTACCAATAGAGTCACCCGGGGAAACTGATTCCAGATCCCGATCAATAATGGAGCCCACCAGGGTTTGGGGAGGCTCACGTAGGGCCCGTTGTAAATGCACCACGCCGATAAAACGGCCGGTAGGTGACTCTAGCGGGGGACGAGCCACAAAACCCATGGTGGCCAGGGCCGGGCTGCCTTCCTCCTTACGGGCGTGGGCCAGGAAGGTGGCCACAGTGGCCTCGGGAGGCAAAATAATAGGCTCAGTGGTCATCAAACCACCGGCGGTGTAGTCGTCATAAGCCATCAGGCGGCGCACGTCGGCAGCCTCATCGGGCTCCATCAGGGCCAGCAGGGCTTCAGCTTTAGGTAAAGGCAGCTCGGAGACTAGGTCGGCGGCGTCGTCAGGCTGCATAACATCCAAAACGTCGGCGGCGCGTGGGGCCTCAAGCTTAGACAAAATAGCTAGCGAATCCTCAGCCGAAAGCTCCTCCAGGGCGTCAGCTAGGCGCTCATCGGTTAGGGCCGTGGCCACCTCAAGGCGGCGTACCGGGGGTAACTCGTGCAGGGCATCAGCCAAGTCAGCAGGCTTTAGATCCTCCATGGTGGCCAGCAATGCGCTAACCCCCTGCTCATTAGGGCGTAGCGACAGGCCGATGACGTCGCCCACCTCAACGGTGAAGGTCTCACCTTTGCGTAGCCCCAGGCGCCCAGTGACCGGGCGCTGCACAAATAGACGCGTCACATTCCAGTCATGGTTGCGGTCTTTTTCGATGCACACGTCGCGAATTTCCACGGTGCCCGACCCGTCACGCAGGGTTACGCGCTTATCTAAAAGCTCACCCACCACCAGGGTCTCTAGTGAACGCTGGGAGAAACGGCGCACGTTAAGTACGCCGGTAGTAATTACCGCCCCCGGTTCCATGGCGGTTACGCGGGAAAGGGGCACAAATACTCGACGGCGCCCGGGTACCTCAACTACCAGCCCAACTGCGCGGGGGGCTGAGCGTAGGTTAATTAAAACGACCACGTCAACCACTTTGCCTACCTGATCACCAAGCGGGTCAAAGACCGCTGTGCCGGCTAGGCGAGCGATGTAGACGCGGGTTGTGGAATGGGTGCGCATAACCTCCATGGTCTTAGGTTAGCCCCCTAGCTATGGCCAGAGCTAACCTCAAAAGTGTGAAAAGATCGGCTAAATAAACCAAATAGTTTTGGGGTGGCACCTCTTAGTAAGTGCCACCCCAAAACCTAGATTAGCCAGTAAAGACAGTTTTAATGGCTAAATTTCGCCGGTCTTAACTACGTATCAGCCGCGCAGAGAACGTACCCAGTTTTCGACGTCGTCGGTGTCACGCGGAATATCGGCGGTGATGCGACGGGCGCTGCCATCAGGGTCAATGACAATGTCGTCCTCAATGCGCACAGCCTGGCCGCGCAGCTCCTCAGGTACCTGCAGGTCATCGGCGCGGAAGTACAGGCCCGGCTCAATGGTGAAGCACATGCCCGGCTCTAGCAGCGCATCCATGTACATTTCCCGGCGTGCCTGGGCGCAGTCGTGCACATCCAGACCCAGGTGGTGGCTGGTGCCGTGCACCATCCAGCGGCGGTGGTACTGGCCCTCAGCTGAAAGTGACTGGGCAGCAGTGACGCCCTCAGGCAGGCAACCCCAGGACTCTAGACGCTCAGCCAGCACCTCCATGGCGGCATTGTGCAGGTCACGGAAACGCACGCCGGGCTCGTTCGCCTTAGCGAAAGCGGCGTCGGCGGCGTCGAGAACTGCCTGGTAAATCTTGCGCTGAGCCGCAGAGAAAGTACCCGAAACCGGCAGGGTACGGGTTACGTCAGCGGTGTAGAGCGAGTCCACCTCGGCGCCGGCGTCTACCAGCACCATGTCAGATTCAAGCACGCGCCCATCGTTGTTAATCCAGTGCAGCGTGTTGGCGTGGTTACCGGAAGCAGCAATGGTGTCATAGCCCAGGCCGTTGCCCTCTTCACGGGCCACGGCGCCAAAAGCACCCTCCAGCACGCGCTCGCCACGCCAGTGCTCAGTGGCGCGCGGCAGGGAACGAATCAACTTTTCAAAACCGGACTTGGTGACCGAGACAGCCAGTTCCAGCTGCTCAATCTCCCACGGGTCCTTAATTAAACGTAGCTCAGCCAAAGCCTCTAGCAGCTTGGCGTCGTTAGCGGCGTTAACCTGGGCGTCCACCGCGCCGTTTTGGCTGCGTACCTGGTTAACCAGCTCGGTGATGCTGGGGTCGGCCTCGCTGACCACACACAGCTCTAGCGTGCCCGCATCCTTAGCTAGGGCGTCACCTAGAGAGTCAATGTGGGCGCAAGCAATGCCGGTGGCGTGCTCAACTTCCTCCAGGGAAGGACGCACCCCTACCCACAGCTCGCCGTAGCGCGGGTTGCCGTAAAACTCTTCGCTTGAACGCGAAGCGCGCGGACGGAAGTAAAGCACAGCCGTGTGAGTGGGACCCTCGCCGCCGTCACGGTTAGGCTCAAGCACCAGTACGGCGTCGGGCTCAAAATCAGTGCCGGTACCGGTTAGGTGCGCAAAAGCCGAGTGCGGGCGGAAGCGGTAATCGCAGTCGTTGTTGCGGACCTTAAGCGGGCCGGCGGGAATCACTAGGCGCTTGTTGGGAAATAGCTTGCCCAAAGCCTCACGGCGGGCAGCGGCCCAAGGAGCAGACTCGTTACGACCCTGCGTGTTTTCCGGGCGCGGGCCCCAGTTGGAGCCAATGAACTCGCGGAAAGCGGAGTTGGCGGGCTGACGTGAACGGTTGTTACCACGGTCAGCTAAAGTCTGGTTGTCGCTGGAAGCGGTAGATTTTTCCTCAGTCATAAAGCCATCATAAGCCGTTTAACGCGCCGAGCCCTAAGCTGTTTAAACGCTGGACCCTCTGGCAGCCAGCTGGACCTAATTGCGTGCTGCGGCTGGGCTCAGTGCTGGCAGAGAGGCCGGGCGCTACGGCTCCTAGTGCGGGGCGGCGCGGCTGGGACCTCGCTGGCAGCGAGGCGTCAAGACTTCTAGGACCGGCGTCTTGACAACCGGGTGAGCGCAACCGGGTGAGTCTAACCGCGCCTGGGCCACCTAGGCCATACAATCCAATTGTGCGCATTGATCCTCATACTCATTCAAGTTGTTCCGATGGCACCCAAACCCCAGCACAGTTAATCGCTTCCGCCGTCGAATGCGGCCTGGACGTTATTGGGTTGACCGACCATGACACCACAGATGGATGGCACCAAGCTGCGCAAGCAATCGAAGGCACCGGCCTGAAACTGCTGCGCGGCATGGAAATTTCCTGCTCCTATCAGGGAATTACCCTGCATCTGCTCTCTTACCTACACGACCCCGACAATGTGGCTTTAAATCGGGAGCTTAGGCGTTCACATGAAGCCCGCCATGAGCGCGCCCGCCTCATGATTGAGCGGCTAAGTAAGGATTACCCCATCACCTGGGAAGAAGTTGTCGCTCAGGCAGCTCCCGGAGCCACTTTGGGACGCCCCCACATTGCTGACGCGCTGGTAGCTGCCGGGGCTTTTAAAGACCGTAGCGAGGTTTTTGCCGGCCCGCTTAAGCCTGGCTCGCCCTACACCGTGGAGCGTTACGCCCCCGACCCGGTCAAAGCCTGCGCCCTGGTACGCGCAGCTGGGGGAGTGCCGGTGGTGGCTCACCCACGCGCCGCTAGCCGCAGCAAGCGCCTGATTCCCGACGAGGTATTTGCCCGCATGGCTGAGGTTGGTTTGGCTGGTCTTGAGGTTTATCACCGCGATCACGACGACGACGCCCGCGCTCAGGCCCTGCGTCTTGCTAAGGATCTGGGGCTGGGAATTAGCGGTTCAAGCGACTACCACGGGGCTGGTAAACCCAACCGTTTAGGCGAAAACCTAATGCCGGTAGAGTTCTACGAGCGCGTTGTGGATCAGGGGCTGCTACCCATTTTGGAGGGGTAGTGGAAATCTTTGAACCCCATGTGTTTGCTACCTCGCTAGCCACGCTGGTAGTTATTCAAGACCCGGTGGGGGCCATCCCGATCTTCCTATCACTAACCGGTAAGCAGTCTGATGCGCAGCGTAAAAGATCTGCCCGCACGGCTACGCTAGTTAGCCTTGGCGTAATTTTAGTATTCGCCTTAGCTGGACGTTACATCCTAGAGTTCCTAGGTATTAGCGTGCCCGCGTTGCAGCTATCTGGTGGTCTGTTGCTACTGTTGGTGGCCTTGGAGCTGCTTACCGACAAAATGGATGAGCACCCTGACCCTGATGCTACCGGTGGGGTTAACGCAGCCCTGGTGCCCTTGGGTACGCCCTTACTGGCTGGGCCTGGAGCGATTGTGGCCGCCATGGTGGCCGCTGATTCTTCTGGCTCCACTGCCGGTTGGATCAGTGTGGGTGTGGCTATCGTGGTGTCGCACGTGATCATTTGGCTCACCCTGCACTTCTCCACGATACTTAACCGGATTCTTAAGCAATCTGGCATTACCCTGCTAACCCGTATTGCCGGTTTGCTGCTGGCAGCTATTGCGGTGCAGATGATGGTGGACGCGGTAGAGACCTTCGTGAAGCAGTTCGGGGCCTAACGCCCTTAGCGGCTGGCCCGTCTGTAGCGGCTGGCACCGCCGCGCGCAGCAAGCAGCCCGCCACGCGGGCGGCCAGGGGCCCAGATCAGGGTGCCCGTCACGCGGGCGGTCAGCCAAAACATATACCGCTGGGCGCAAAGCCAAGAACAAACCCCCGGCTCGTTAGAGCACGGGGGTTTGTGGCGTTTAAAGGAGCCTACCTGCAATAGTCTACTCCTTAGAACTCGCTCAGTGGGTTTTAAGAAGTTACCCGGTTTTGCAGGCCGGTTTTGCAGGCCGGTTTTGCAGGCCGGTTTCGCAGATTGACCAGCAGGCTTAGCTCAGCAGGCTTTTCGGCTGGCTCCACCTAACTGGTTTCACACACCTGGTTTTACTCAGTGGGTTTAGTGCGGCGAGCACCGCGAGTGCGCTTACGGGGACGACGCGACTTAGTCTGCTTAGTGCGCACGGCGTCGTCGGCCTTACGGTGAGTGCGCCCCCGGCCCCGAGAGCGGCCGCGAGAACGGGCCTTAGAGCCAGTGGTGCCCAGATCCTCAATGTATTCAGCGTTTAAACCCTCACGCTTACGCTGCGAGCGCGGCAGGCGGTTACCCACATTCTCAGGAATATCCAGGTCGCTGTAGAGGTGGGGGCTGGTGTGGTAGGTCTCTACCGGTTCCTTATACTCCAAGCCCAGCGTCTTGCAGTTCAGGCGCCAGCGCGGCAGATCCTCCCAATCCACAAAGGTGACTGCGGTACCGTGCTTGCCGGCGCGCCCAGTGCGGCCGATGCGGTGCACGTAGGTCATAGCGTCTTCGGGGCACTCATAGTTAATAACGTGGGTGACGTCGTCGACGTCGATACCACGGGCGGCCACGTCGGTAGCTACCAGCACATCCACCTTGCCGTTACGCAGGGCGCGCATGGCCTGCTCGCGGGCTCCCTGGCCCAAGTCACCATGCAGCGCGGCCACGGCGAAACCCTGCCTGGACAGCTCCCGGGTGACCGTGTCGGCAGTGCGCTTGGTGCGGCAGAAAATAATGCAGCCTTCGCGCTCGCGGGCCTGCAAAATGCGGCAGATAACTTCCACCTTGTTCATGGCGTGCACGCGGTAGGCGTACTGGGAGACGCTGCGCACTGTGAGGGTGTCGTCGGCGGGATCGTCTTGGGCCCGAATATGGGTGGGCTGGTTCATGTAGCGCCTGGCCAGGGCAATCACTGCGGCCGGCATGGTGGCGCTAAAGAGCATGGTTTGGCGGTCGGGGCGGGTGGCGGCCAGGATTTTTTCCACGTCGGGCAAGAAACCCAGGTCAAGCATTTCATCAGCCTCATCAAGCACCACGGTGGTGACGTGGTCTAGACGCAAAATGCCGCGATTAATCAGGTCTAGCAGGCGTCCGGGGGTGCCCACAATAACTTCCGCACCAGCTTTAATGGCCTCAATTTGGGGCTCATAGGCGCGCCCGCCATAAACCTGGGCGATGCGCACGGTGCGGTATTTGGCGGCGGCGCTGAGCTCTTCAGCTACCTGTTTAGCCAGCTCACGGGTGGGCAGAATAACCAGGGCCTGGGCGCTGCCGGAGGCCGGGTCTTCATCCCAACCTTCCTCGCCCGGGCCCAGGGTGTCCATTAGCAGTGGAATACCGAAGCCTAGGGTTTTACCGGTACCGGTTTTGGCTTGACCGATAATATCTGCCCCATCTAGCGCTACCGGCAGGGTTAAGGCCTGGATCGGGAAGGGGTGGGTGATGCCGCGTTCGTCGAGGGCCTTGGTGATTTCCTCTTCTACGCCGTACTGGGCGAAGGTTTTGGTTTCTAAATCAAGACTGTCGGCGGTGGCGCTGATGTCCGCGTCTACCTCATCGGGGCGCACAGCGGTGGCGGCAGCAGAGTTAATTAGGCCGGTGTTTGTGGCCTCAACGTCAATATTGTTCTCGCTCATATATGCCTTCAACTTTAGGCGCTTTTTTGGCTTTATGGCAGTATAAATGGGGTAGTTCACGTAGCTGCCTCACTAAGTAGCTGCCTCACTAATGTGAGCGGCTTTGACTAAACTGTTGCCATGGACACTGCTTCTAATGTTTCAGCCTCTGGAGCCCCCGCGTTTAATTTGGTGGCTGGGCTGGTTACCTGGTCTTTATCGGTGCAATCCATTCGCCTGGGCAAGGATGCTTATATGGCTCCCGACATGGTCACGCGGGCCGCGTTGATGCGGCTAAGTGCCCAAACCACGCAGGATTTTAAGGCGGTTTCTACCCGTAGCCGCGAGTTGGGGGTCGATGCGCTAGATAATGCACAGCCGTTTATGGGGGCGCTGGGTGATTACGATGAGCGTACTCGTCCGGCTGACTGGCCTGAGCGCGTGCTTAAGACTTATTTGGGTATGGGTTTGCTGGGCGACTTTGCAGCCCACGCGGTTTCGCTGCTACCCCCGGCGCTGGCCTCGGAGCTAGCGCCCTATCTGGATCACCGTGAGCTGGATGCTTTTGCTTCTGCCAGTATTTTGGGTGCAGCTGGCTCTGACCTGCAGCTGGCGGCCCGCTTGGGGCTGTGGGGACGGCGCGTGGTTGGTGAGGAAGTGGGTACTTTCCACGCTTTGCTGGCACGTTTTAAGGGGTTAGCTGCCGACGACGCCGCCCGCCAGGGCTACCACGACGCTCTGTCTGCTGGTGCGGCCACCCGTATGAAGGGCCTGGGCCTGCGCGTATGAGGCTATATGCATAAAAACAAACCCCACCGGCTAGGCCGGTGGGGTTTTGTATGCGCGCCTCTAGCTGGCGGCGTGGCGCCTGGGGCGCCTAAAAGTAGCACCTAGCGGCGTCTAAAGAACCAGTGGCGCCTGAAGAATCAGAGGGCGAAGCCCACGCGACGCGGCTCGCTTTCACCCAGCACTACGTAGGCAATAGCGGAGGTGGGCACGTAAACCTTGCGGCCCTTGTCGTCGTCGAGAACTACGGCGGGGGAGCCCTGAGCGGCCTTGATGGTGGAAAGTACGCGCTCTTGGCTGTCGTTAGTCTCGAAGGTTAGCTCACGCGCAACGTTAGTGATGCCGATGGTGACCTGCATGTAAAGCTCCTAATAAAGAAGTAGTGGGCCGGCAGGGAATGCGGGAAATTTACTTACATAATGCTACTGCAATGCAAAAAATACACGAATTGGCGTGTATAAGCTGTGTTCCAATAGTTACATGAGCAAATTCTGCTTAACGCCGCCGTCGCAGCGCTTTGAGCTGCCACAACCAGATGCTTTCACCACTAAAGCCTTCCAGCTAGTTGGCGAAGGGCGAAATTTGGTGGCTTTAGGGGCGCCAGGTAGCGGCAAAACCACTTTAGCGGTGTCCCTGGTGGCCCAGGCGGTGGCGCAGGGGCGTCAAGCAGTGTTGCTTAGCCCCACACGCGTGCGTGCAGATCAACTGCGCACTTATTTGGTGCAGGCCCAAACTCAGCTGGCCAGCCGTCAGGCCCAAGCGGCGTCGCAGTCACCCCAAACTCAGCCCAGCCCAGCTCAGACCGGCCCGGCGGCGTCGGTGCAGGTGGACACCCCGCGTGTGTTTACCCCGGCGGCTTTTGCGCTGCGCATCCTAAGCCAGTGGTTTAGCCAGCGCCTACAACCTTTGCCGGCTCCGGTGCTGCTGATGGGCGCTGATGAGGACGCCGCCCTAGAGCAGCTAATTGGCCAGGTCAGCTGGTCGCAGCCAGCTGAAGTAACCCAAACACGCGGTTTTCGCGCCCAAATCCGTAACCTGTTCTCGCGCTGCGGTGAGCTGGGGGTTGACTACCAGCTGCTAGAGCAACTGGGCCAGGCCGCCCAGGTACAGCTGTGGTGTGAGGCGGCGCCATTGTTAAAACTGTGGGACAGCCAAAGTGACATCAGCGCCGCCAACCGGGCCATGGCGCTGAAACTAGACACCGCCCGCCTGCAAGATCGGGCCCTATATGCACTAGAGCATTGGTATCAAGCCGATGTAACCGCCCCGCCGCAACTGCCAGATCTAGTGGTGGTAGATGATTACCAAGACTGCACGGCGGCCACCGCCCGCCTATTGCGTGCTTTAGCTGCCCTAAACCTTGGCGAAGCTGGAGGGCAAGGCTCAGTTGGTCAGGCGCCAAGCGGCGGCCTCGGTGGCGCCACTGGCGTGGGGGATCCTGGCAGCGTCGGTGGTGCGGGAGGCCCTGGCGGCGTCGGCGTGAGTGGCCCCAGTACGGGAGGCCCCGGCGGTATGAGTGACCCCAGCGGCGCCGTCGGGCACAGGGACGGACGCAGCACCCAAATAGTGGTGCTAGGCAACCCGGACGAGGCGGTTGAAACCTTCCGTGGCGGTGACCCACTAATGCTGGCCAGCGCCGCACGCGACTTTGACGCCGTGGCCCTAACCTTGCCGCAAGTGCATCGCGGCTCACGCCAAATCGCCGCGCTAATTGAGCTCGCCGTACAGCAAGTACAGGTAGCCGGATGCATCAGCCAACGCCGCCCCAATTACCAGCATTTGGCGCAAAACAGCCAAAGCGTATGCTTCAAAGTAGCCCCAGATGACACTGTCCAGGTGGGTGCCGTGGCCGCGCATATGCGCTCGCGGCATCTAGAGCAAGGCCTGGCCTGGGGGCAAATGGCGGTGATTGTGCGCCAAAGCAGCTCGGTGGAGCTGATCCGTCAAGAACTACGGCGCGGGGGAGTGCCCCTAGCCCCAGACACCCCCGCCCTACTGTTGCGTAGTGAACCAGCCGCGAAGGCGCTTCTTGACTGCGCCCGCGCTGCGCTAGAGCAGCTACTGGGTGTGCCGGTAGTGCAAGAAGAAGCCGCCCGGGCCCTACTGCTAAGCCCCTTGGTGGGCTTTAGCGCCATTGAGCTACGCCGGCTGCGACGCATTTTGGGGGAGAGCCCAGACCACCTAAGCATCCGGGTGCTTAGTGACTCAGAACTATTTGACCAGCTAGAGGCAGCCCCCACCTTGGCCGCCAAAGCTAAAGTAGCCCAAGCCATTAATGAGGCTCTGGCTAAAGAACGCAGCGAGGGCTTAGAGGCCCTGGTATGGGGGGCCTGGCAGGCCAGCGGCAAAGCCCAATACTGGCGCCAACTGGCCCTAGATCTTGAGGCTGACTCGCTGCTGCGCCAACGCGCCGACCACGACCTGGACGTGGTTATCTCCCTGTTTAAACGCCTAGAGGTGTGGAGTGAACGCAACCCCTCAGCTCCCGGCCAGCAGTTCCTTGATGAGCTAGAGGCCCAGCAGGTGGCCTCGGACTCGGTGGCGGCTCTAGGGGCGCGGCCGCAAGGTGTTTCGGTGCTGACGGTGGCGGCCTGTGCGGGGCGTCAGTGGGAGTTTGTGGCGGTTTTAGGTATCGACGACGGCGTGTGGCCTAACCTGCGCCTGCGTGACAGCCTCACCCAAACCGGTTTACTAACCGACATTGTCTCCCAACGCATAGCTGACACTGTCAACTTATCTAGCTTAACTGCCAGCTTGGACCCCCAAGCCCTAGCTCAAGCCCGCGCCCAGATTTGCAGCGACGAGATGCGCCTGCTGGTGGCCGCCATGTCGCGAGCCAACAGTCAACTGTGGTTAGGGGCAGTTAACGGTGGCGAACAAGGGCCTTCCAGTTTCTTCAACTACCTAAGCCGCCAAAGCGGCATCCCGATTGAACCAATCCAACCTGGCGGTGCCTACACTCTGCGCGGCCTGGTAGCTACGCTGCGTCGGCAACTAATGCTTGATTTAAAACACAACGACGGCGCCGGGGCCCCACAAATCGCCGCGCTACTAGCCGCCCTAGCCCAGCGTGGGGTGCCCGGAGCCGATCCACGCAGCTGGCTGGGGATCGCCGGGGCCAGTCAATTCCTCACCGATCTGCCCGCCCAGCTAGAGGGCCAAGACCAGCTGGGCACGCAGGCGGCCGCCCACGCCGTCGTCGCCCTTAAAAAATTGCAAGCCCAGCGCGTAAACCAAGCCCGCCAACGCGGGGCAAGGCTCTCGCCCTCAGACGTGGAAAATATTGAAACCTGCCCGCTGCGCTGGTACCTGCAACGTCACGGGGGCTCGCCGGCAAGCTCTAGCGCCCAGCAGATCGGGGCGCTAATACACTGGTTGGCCCAGCAAGGCCAAGAGCATGGGCTGAGCCGTGAACAGCTACTAGACCTGTTCTATCGTGAACGCTCCAGCCTGCAGCTGCCCGGGGGTTGGTATGGGCGCCAAGAAAACCAGCGGGTGGAGAAAATGGTGGAAAACCTGGCTCTCTACCTAGCCAACAGCCCGGCAAACATGCAAGTAGAGGTGGAGTGCCCGGTGCGCGCTCAGGTGGAACTAGAAGTGGATGGCGCCCCGCTTAAAATCAAAATTTCCGGGCGCGCAGACCGCCTAGAACACACCAGTCAAGGCATAGACGTAATCGACTTTAAAACTGGCGCCAGTGTGGACTCTGCCGGCGCGCAAACCAACGCCCAGCTGGCCACCTACCGTGTAGCCCTACAGGCACGCGGCGAAAACGTGCACGGTGGGGCGCTCATCATGCTGGGTAAAGAAAACAAAAAGGCCCAGGTCGATGCCATAACCTATCCCGGCTCGCGTGAGCTGGCCCCCAGTGACTACCTAGAAACTGGCCAAGGCTGGGACACAGACCTGATCAGCGCTGCCGCCCTCGACAGTTTAGGGCCCAGCTACCAGGCGCGCACCGGTGAGCATTGCCGCCACTGCGCCTACCAAGATTTCTGCCCCGCCCTAAGCGATCGGAACTACCTATGAGCGCACCAAAACCGGCAGCCGGGGCCCAATTCCTAGCCCTACCGGCGCCGCCGCAACGCTTAACCCCTGCTCAGCTATTTACTGCGTTGGGTGAAAAACATATGCCCACTGATCAGCAAGAGAAGGTAATTACTGCGCCCCTAAAACCAACTTTGGTGGTGGCCGGGGCCGGCTCAGGTAAAACCGCCACCATGAGTGCGCGCGTAACCTACCTGGTGGCCAGTGGGCAGGTGGACCCTAGCCAAGTACTGGGCCTGACCTTCACCCGTAAAGCTACCCATGAACTGCGCGAACGCATTGAAAACCGGCTCGGGCAGCTGTACCGCTATCCTGGCTGGACACCGTCAAGTGCTCGCTCTAACGCTGCTGCCCAGGTATCTGGCGGCTTGTCCACAGCTGACAGTTCATCTGCAGCTGGTGGGATTGGCGCTGCAAGTAGTAGCCAGGATCAAGACCTCACAGCAGTGGCGGGGGAGGCCACCGTAGCCACCTACAACTCCTTTGCCGGGGCCTTAGTGCGCGAATGGGGCCTAGAGGTAGGCCTGGAAACCGACACCGCCGTACTGACCCCCGCCAGCTCCTGGCAGATCATGTATGAGCTGATGGAAAACTGGGGCCAAGAATTTGAAGAACCCTTCAGCTCCCTAGATTCAGCCACCGAGCTAGCCCTGCAGGTAGCCAACTCGCTTAACGAAAACCTACTTAGCGTAGATGAAGCCCGCGAGCTGATGGCAGATCTAGGCCAGAATCTAAAAGACCTGCGCTCAGTGCGTGGGGCAGCCAAAGCCATTGACGCCAAAAGCCTGCCAGCTATGACCAAACGTATCCAAGTGCTGGATCTGGTAGAGCGCTACATTGACTACAAACGTGAAAACTCGCTGGTGGACTTTGGCGACCAGGTGGCGTTGGCCTGCCGGATCGTCACTGATGAACGGGTAGGGCCGCGCGTAATCGCCCAATACCGCGACCGTTTCAAAGCGGTACTGCTAGACGAATTCCAAGACACCTCGGTGGCGCAAACCATTTTGCTCTCCAGCCTCTTTGCCGGGTGCGGGGTGGTGGCCGTGGGTGACCCCAACCAGGCCATTTACGGTTGGCGCGGGGCCAGCTCGGCGGCGCTAGGTCAATTCCACCGCCACTTCAGCAACGGCGTCGGCCCGGTACTGCAACTATCCACCGCCTGGCGTAACGACCCACAAATCTTGCAAGCAGCCAACCGCATCAGTGACCCGCTGCGTGCCAGTGGCCAGGTGAAAGTAGAAAAACTGGTTAAACGCCCCGGGGTGGGCGATGAGCGCGGCAAAGTGTGGGCTGCCAGAGTGCAAGATGGCCTGGCCGAGGCTGAGCTGATCGCCAAATTCCTGGCCCAACGCTGGTCTCCAAGCAAATCCATGGCGGTGCTGTGCCGCACCCGCAGCCAATTCACCCCGATTGTGGCCGCCCTGATTGAGCGCGGCATTCCGGTAGAGGTAGTGGGTTTAGGTGGCCTGCTGGATGTGCCCGAAGTGGCTGATGTGCGTGCCCTGATGAGCGTGGCTTTAGACCCCACCAGCGCCGACCGCTTAATGCGGCTAATTGACCTGGTAGGGATCGACGCCGCCGATCTAGACTTGGTGTGGAGCTTCGCCCGCGAACTGGTTAATGCCCGCGCCAGCGCTGGGTCCAGTGGCGCTGAACCGCTGCTAGCTGAGGCCCTAAGGGAGATAGTGGTTAACTTTGCGGCGTTTGAAGCTTTTTGCAAAAAATATGCCTGCGCGCTGTCGCCGGCGGGCCTATACCAGGCCAAACGCCTAGGACGCATACTGCAAGAAGCCAATGCCGCCGCCAACTTAGAGCTGGTGGACTTCATCTCCTGGGCAGAACGCGCCTTGGGACTGGATGTGGAAGCCGCTGCGCGCGTGGATGTAAATGAGGTGGGGGCGCGGGCGCTAGCAGCGCTGCGAGCCCAGGCGACGTCGTTTAAATCCCAGAATCCTGAAGCGGGCACGCAAGTGTTCTTAGGCTGGCTAAATGCGGCCCAAGACCAAGAACGCGGGCTGGAACTACCCGAAGTTGAGCCCGCCCCCGGGGCGGTGCAGGTGCTAACCGTGCACGCCTCCAAAGGTTTGGAATGGGACATAGTGGTGGTTCCCGGCCTGGTGGAAGCTAATTTCCCCAGCTACCGTAGCCGGCCTAAAGAGGACTACACGGTGCTGGCAAACAGCTGGCTCACCCAGGTGAGCGAGTTCCCCCACACCCTGCGCCGCGACTATGACTCGCTGCCGCCTTGCCCATTCATTGGGCTTAGCCCCCAGGCCGGCAAGGATGCCATTTTGGCCGCCGGCGAGGAATACCGCAGTGAGCTTGGCAAATGGGAAGTGGCTGAAGAGCGGCGCCTGGCCTATGTGGCCTACACTCGGGCCCGCAGCCAGCTGCTGCTGACCACCAGCCACTATGCGGCGCTTTCAAAGACACCTAAGATGACCAGCCGGTTTTTGAAAGAACTAGAGCGTTCACAGATGGTGCAGTTCATAGTAGATGATGAACGCGACGATGATTTAAGCAACCGCGCCCTAGACCAAAGCTCGGTGTCTGTATGGCCGCACCAGCTCGATGCCCTGGCTGGCCTGGAAGAGCCTGGTGTTGCAGAGCCTAGTGGCGTCGGACTGGGCGCTGTTGAGCCTGGTCAAGCTGGGCCGGGCCAGGCAGCGCAGAGCAAGCAGGCTGGGCTGAGTTTGCGTTTGCGCGCAGCTGCCCTGGTCAGCGCGGCTGGCGGGTGCCAGGGCGCTGGCTGTGAGGAGGCTTTGCAAATACCAGAAGGTTTAGCGCCGCAGCTTGATGATTGGTGGCGCCAAGCCCGCCTGCTGCTGCAAGAGCGCCAAATCCGCCAAGAAAACGGGCAGGAAATTGTTTTGCCTAGTCACCTGGCTGCCACGGCCATGGCCAAAGTGGGTAAAGAAGACTTCATCATGTCTTTGCGTCGCCCCTTGCCGCCGCCACCTTCCAAGGCAGCGCGGTTAGGTACAGCCTTCCATGAGGAAATGTCGCAGCGTCTAAACAGTGAAGGCACTTTGCTTTCGCTAGCTGAAGCCGGCAGTGATCGCCTGAGCCCCGCTGACCGCAAGCAGGTTAACAACTGGCTTGATAACGTCACTGACCTGGAGATACTGCAAGGCTATAGCCCTTACGCCACGGAGATTGACCAGGAAATTAGGTTGGCTGGATTCAATGTGCGTTGCCGTATTGACGCCGTGTTTAAAGCGGTTGAAAAAGGCCGCGCCCAGTGGCTGATTGTGGACTGGAAAACCGGTGGTCAGCGCGTGCGGGTAGATCAGCTTTCGCTGTATGTGCATGCCTGGGCAGTCAGCCAAGGCGTGGATATCAGCCAGGTGCGCGCGGCCTATGTGTATGTGCAAGACGGCCATGTTGATGAGCTGCGCCCCCGCCAAATCATTGGCCTAGATGTCTTCAAGGAGAGGCTAGAAACCCTGCGCCCGCAGCACTAGAAACCCTGCGCCCGCAGCACTACTCATACAAATACAGGCAAACAAACACAGGCAAAATCATCCCTTCCCTATAAAAATTCCATGGGGTTTTATAGGGAAGGGATGAAATGTCAGTATTTGTGGATGGCATTTCAAAATGTGACCCACAGTTATCAAATGGTGGACTAAGCAGCCTATAAGGCCGTAACTAGCCAGCAAATGCTGGCCGGAAAGCTCAGTGCTTCTCAGTTTCAATCGGCGTGGTGTTCATACGGTAGATTTCCGTTGCCGTGTCCGGCGTGGCCGTACGACGCCGTGCCCAGGCCTGGTTTTTGGCGCTTCTCTCCCGCTGGGCCAGTAGGTCGACGCCGCCAGTAACTTTTTCTTCACTGATGACTTCGATCTGCGCACTTGCAGGCGTGTAGGGGCTGTAGGGGCTATAAGGACTGCGCGCAATACCCAGACTTGAGGTGTCAAAGCCTAGATCTGGGCTAGCTGCGCTAAGCCCCATGGTTGGGCTGTGAACATCCGGGGTTTGCTTTGCATCTTGTGGGCTTTGCGCGCTAGGGCTGCCGGTATTTAGATCCAGGGTAGAGCTGGTCTCACTGCTGGGTTCCCGCCCGCGCCAAGTGCCAGCGCTGAATCTCGAACTAAAACTAGAGCTAAGTTTTGAACCCAGAGCGCCAACACTGAGCCGCTCAGATTTCTTAGCTTCCGGCTGTTTTTCTTCGTCATGGCCAGGAGAGCCGTAGTTGCCAGAGTAGGACTCGTAATCTAAATCGTCGTAGTAGTCCTCATTGGCCCCGGCTCCAGAGCCAGCCCCGGAGCCGGCCTCATAGTCGGAGTCTGCTAAGTCAGCATTGGTGTGGTAGTCATCCGCACTGTCAGCACTCGCATAGTCCCCAGCGTCGTCATAATCAGCACCGCCGTAACTACCAGCTGTATAGTCCCCAGCGTCGTCGTAATTAGCGTCTTCGTCAGCTGCCTCGGCCTCAGAATCATCATTAGAGTCATAATCGTCAGCAGAGCCGTAACCAGAGCCGTAAGCCGCGCCGGCCACGTCGTCGCTATAGTCACTGTCATAGCCATGGTCGTCATCAGGGGAAATATCCGGCGAGGCGTTAGAAGCCACCACTGCCATGGGTCTTGTGCGCTCCACAAATAGCTCGTCGCCCACCTGCTCGGCCAGGTCTTCGAGCATTTCTACAGCTTCATCAATGATTGCGTCATCCTTGGTACGCACCCCGTGCAGCAGCCAACGCGCCAGGTTCAGCTCGCTGACCAGTTCCGCGCGCAACCGCAGGTATTTATCTACGCCCTCGATGCGGCCACGGTCATAGGCCTCCTCGATCACATCCAAAGTGTCAATCGGCGCGCTGGAATAAACCCAGGCCAGATCCTCAGCCGGGTCGCCTACCCGCATTTGGCTTAGCCCCTTGAAAGCCAAAATTGAGCCGCCGCCGGTAATGATGTTCTCTTCGGCCAGGTCACCGTGCACTACCACGGGGTGGAAGCGCCACCACAGATCCTCGTCCAGTGCCGACTCCCAGCGGGCCAGCAGGTTGGAATCAACCTTGCCGGTCATGGCGGCGTCGTCGAATAAAGACTGCCAGTTACTGCGCACATCGGCGGCAGTGAGCACCGGCAAGCCAGCCTCTTCAATCAGGGTGGGGGGAATTTCATGCAGCTGAGCTAACGCGCGCCCCAGGCCAGCGGCCAGCCCAGGGCCCGGGCGCAGGGATTCAATCGCTAGTGGGTGACCGGGGATATGGGTGCGGACCTGCACATATGACTTGTCTGGAAGGGTTACTCCGCCCTCTGGTCGTGGCACATCAAAGTCCACGTAGCCACCGTCTACACGCCGGCCAATCTGTTTAAGCACTCGCGACTCCGCAATCAGCGCGGCGCCAATAGTGGGGTTTGTAGTGTGGATTACTTCCCAGTGCCGTCCTTGCACATCAATCAGGCCAGTGAGGGTTTGATCTGCGTCTCGGTGCTGGGGAAGGGCCAACCGCGCGGGGATCACATTGGGGGCGGCCACAACCGCCAGCGCAGCCAGGTTCAGGTAGGAACGCTCACGAGACATGCCTATAGCGTAAAACACGCCTTAGTGGTTGCGCTCCTGCCGCGCCGCCGCTTGGGGAATAAGCCCCCGTGATACGCCTGTTGCTGGCGTGACTGGTGGGCTGGTTTAGTGGGCTCTAGGGCCGACGGCGCTGCGGCGGTTTGGTCTCGACGGCGCCGCCGAGGGTTGTTGATATGTGTCGGGCTCCCGGCAGACAGTGCAGGGTCAGATGTGGGCCAGGCCGAACGGGGTGGGGCGGGGCCGGACGTGGACCGGATGCGAGCCGGGAGAGTCGGGCGGGTGCCGAGGCGGGCGCCGTCGTCGCTGGCGAAGAAGCAAGCAGCAGCAAAACGGGACTTTAGTACCAAGTGACGCCCACATGCTTTACCTTAAGAAAGACACAATCAAGTCACAATCGGACAAAGTTTAAAAAAGTGATGCAGGAAACTAGACGGCGCGTTAATCTGGAGTTGGAAAGGTATTTACCCAGCTCATAGGGGTATCGAGCGGGAAGTTAGGGGCCAAGGTGGCAACAGACTTTTTTGGTACGCAGGTACGCAAAGCTGTGCGCCGGGCCGGAATTGACCCGCTCAAAGACAGCGCCGAGCTCAACAACATCATCAACTACGTGCGTGAAGAATACGTAGCGCGCGCAGATGCCGGGCTGGTACCCAGCGACGTTGATTTAGACCAGCTTTCCCGCCAAATCCGCGCCGAACTGACCGGTGCCGGGGTGCTGCAAGGCTACCTGGACGACGATTCCATTGAAGAAGTTTGGGTTAACGGCCCCGGCCAGGTGTTTATTTCGCGCGGTGGACGCAGCGAACTAACCACCACCATCCTCGAAAGCCAAGAATTAGAGCAAATAATTGAGCGTCTGCTGCGCGCCTCCGGGCGGCGCCTAGACCTGTCTAGCCCCTTCGTGGACGCCCAACTGCGCGGCGGCGAACGTCTGCACGTAGTGATCCCACCTATCACCGCAGGTAAATGGGCGGTAAATATCCGCAAACACGTAGCTAGAGTGGCGCGCACAGCCGACCTGGTGCGCCTGGGTTCTTTAACTGCCCAAGCTGCCCGCTTTCTCGACGCCGCCGTGGCCGTGGGCTTGAATGTGGTGGTTTCGGGGGCCACGCAGGCTGGAAAAACCACCATGGTGCGGGCCCTGGCGGCCGCCATTCCACCTCAAGAACGGGTGGTGACCTGCGAGGAAGTCTTTGAACTGGGGCTACGTAACCGCGACTGTGTGGCTATGCAAACGCGCAGCGCCAATATTGAAGATCGCGGTGAAATTCCGCTGCGGCGCCTAATTAAAGAATCTTTACGTATGCGCCCCAACCGGCTGCTTATCGGTGAGGTGCGTGAAGCTGAAGCCCTGGATTTGCTGATCGCCATGAACTCGGGGCTGCCTTCAATGTCCACAATTCACGCTAATTCTGCGCGTGAAGCCGTGGTGAAACTATGCACTTTGCCGCTGCTGGCCGGCGAAAACGTCTCGGCCGCATTCGTTGTGCCCACAGTGGCTAGTTGCGTGGATTTGGTGGTGCATTTAAACCAGGATCGCAGTGGCAGACGGAGAGTAGAAGAAATCGCTTCACTTTCAGGTCGCGTTGAGAATGGTGTGATAGAGCTTGCCAGTGTCTATAAAACCGATAGCGACGGCGTGCTGCGTCGGGGGCTAGGGGCGCCTGATGCACAGCGCTTTAGCCGCGCCGGTTTTGACCTAAGCGAGCTACTGCGACAGGAGCGCCCATGGGGATAGTCATAGGGCTGATATTTGCGCTGGGGTGTTTAAGCATTCTGGCCGCGTGCACTTCGGAACCTAATCCACGACTAACGCGCCTAAACGAAGCCATGGAACGCAACTTGCGTCAAGCCGGGGTAGGTAAAACCTCGCCAGCTGCTTTTTGGGCAGGCTGCCTGGTGGCCGCGCTGGTGGTGGGCCTGGTCTTTTTAGGTATAAGCGGAGCTTTACCGATCGCCTTAGCGTTTGCCATGATCACCTTGATCATGCCGGTGGTTTGGATCAACTCCAGGGCTCGCAAGCACCGCACTGAGCTGCGCACTCTGTGGCCAGACGCAATTGACACCCTGGTTTCTTCCATCCGGGCCGGGTTGAGCCTGCCCGAAGCCCTAGCTAACTTAGCTGAGCATGGCCCGGTGCCGCTGCGCAGCGAATTTGCTGCCTTTGCGGTGGACTATGCGGTTTCCTCCAGCTTTGAAAACTCGCTGGAAGCTTTCAAGCGTCGCAGCGCGGACCCGGTAGCTGACCGCATTGCCCAAGCCCTGGCACTAGCCCATGAGGTGGGCGGCAACGACCTTTACCAGGTACTACAGTCACTTTCGCAAATGCTGCGCGCCGATTTACACACGCGCGGTGAGCTGGAAGCCCGCCAATCTTGGACAGTTAACGGCGCTAAGGTGGCCGTGGCTGCGCCCTGGATTGTGCTGCTGCTTCTTTCCACTAAACCTAGTGCCGCCAGTGCCTACGCCACCCGCCAAGGTGCCCTGGTGCTACTGATTGGGGCGCTTACCTGTGCGGGAGCCTACTGGCTGATGCTGCGCCTGGGGCGTTTGCATGAAGAACAGCGGGTGCGGTGATGATGCGACAAGTAACTGCACTGGGTTTTGTTATCTGCGCCTTGGGTTCTAGCGGGGTGTGGCTGATTTACCGCGCCCTTTTCCCTTCCCCACCTACTTTGGCTAGCCGCGTGGAACCCTATGTGCATCTGCGTAAACGTAGTGCTAGCGCGGAAAACTCGCGTTCTTTCAGCTCTTTCATGGGGGCTTTGGTGGCGCAGTTGGGGCGGGCGGTAGAAAATACTGGTTCCTCCTCTGGTTCGGTGCGTCGTCGGCTAAACCGCATTAACAGCCCCCTGAGCGTGGAGGATTTCCGCCTGCAACAGCTGGCCTGCGCTGTGGCCGCGCTGGTAGCTACCATCGCCTTTGGGGTGGGGGCGAGCCGTTTCACCCATGTGGCCCCGCTGGGGGTAGTGATGTTGGCGTTGATCGCAGCGGTTGTGGGACTGTCTGCGCGCGACTGGTATCTGAGTGTTAAGGTGCGCCGCTACCAAAAACAGCTAGTGGATCAGCTGCCTGACACGGTAGAGCTGTTGGCCCTGGCGGTGGGGGCGGGGCTGAGTCCGCAAAACGCGATTGAGCGCGTATGTATGCAGTCCAGCGGGCCTATGCATGACCAGCTGCAAGCCACCTTGTCGCAGATGCGTGCCGGTAGCCGCTTGGCTGTTGCTCTGGAGGATCTGTCTGAACGCAATCAGTTGCCGGCCCTAAGCCGCTTTTGCCAGGCCATGATTGTGGCTATTGAACGCGGCACGCCTATGGCTGAGGTGTTGCGCGCCCAAGCCTATGACGCGCGTGAAGCTGCCCGCCGTGCCTTGATGGAGGAGGGCGGGCGTAAAGAGATCGCCCAAATGGTGCCGGTGGTTTTCCTAGTGCTGCCGGTAACGGTGGTGTTTGCGCTCTACCCTGGATTGGCGGTGTTGCACTTTAAGCTGTGAAATTTGCGCCCGTCTCAAGGCGGGGCGGGCGCGCCCATAAAGAAATTCAAAGGAGAATGACTGATGAAAAACATGGTGGTTAAGGCTGCCTCAAAGCTGCGCGCGCTGCGTGGGGCCGTTGGCTCCCAGCGCGGTGATGTGCCCGGCTGGGTGCTGGTCACCTTGATGAGCGCCGGTTTGGTGGTGGCGTTGTGGACTGTTGCCGGCAAGGTACTTGTGGAAGTGTTCAACAATGCCATCTCTAAAGTCGCTGGCATGGGTTAACGACCAGCTGCGCCAGGTTTTCGGGCTACATCCGGTTTCCCGGGCGTGCCAGGCTTGCCGGCTGCGCCAAGTGCGCGCTAGTCAGAGTGGGGCTGATTTTAATCAGGCCGGCTCCAACCGGGTAGCGCACGCTAACCAGGCCGGCTCGGTGCTGGTGGAATGGTCGCTAGTGGCGGTGCTGGTCATGGCAGTAACTGCGGCCTTGCTACAGCTGACGCTTAGCCTGTACGTGCGCAACATTTTGGCCGACGCCGCCTCCGACGCCGCCCGTCACGCTGCGTTGGTGGGGGCCAGTGACGCTGAAGCCAATGCGCGCGTACAACAGCTATGCCACGGGGCTTTGCGGGCCAACTACCCGACTAAATCTGAGGTTTCTCACCTGCAACGCGGCTCAGTGTCGCTGGTACAGGTGCAGGTCAGTGCCCCTTTACCGGTGATTGGCTTATGGTCTCCCACGGGTAGCGTGGTGGTGCACGGCCATGCGGTTGACCAGCGTAGCTATCAGCGTTAGGGGCTCGCATGCGCAAGCTAGATTTTCAACGCGGCAGTGCCACAGTGGAATTTATTGGTTGGACCGCCATAATCGTGATCCCACTGGTGTATTTCATTATTTACCTGTCGTATCTGCAGGCCACAGCGCTGGCTTTAGAGTCGGCGGTGCAGGCAGCCGGTCAGGTGGCTATGCACGCACGCACCCCGGAACAGGTTTCGCAGGCCTACACCGCCGCCCAACTGGCCTTGGATGATCAAGATGTGCAGGCTGATGCCCGCCAAGCCATGCACATTAGTTGCCTTAGCCCAGGTTGCGGCGATGGGCGCGTGAGCATTTCGATTAGCGCCAAAGTGGCCCTGCCAGGAACTGGCCGGGCAGGTCAGGGCTTAGCTCCGGTGAGTTTAAGTGCTACTCGGCAGGTGCAGCTAGCTGATACACGCGGCTGGAAAGGGGCTAAATAATGCGCACCTTACACTGTCAAGTGCCCTCTCGAATGCGCCGGGCCTGTGCGAGCCAATCTGGTAGCACCATGCTGCTAGGTGTTGGGGTAGGGGCAGTGGTGTTGGCTTTGATCCTGATTTTGGCTACCGCTACTGCGATTTACCTTGACCTTAAACGCCTAACCTACCTGGCCGACAACTGCGTGGCGCTAGCGGCCCGTGAAGTTGGCAGTGAGGGTCAGGTAGATGCGCTTGCCGCCCAAAAAACAGCCAGTTCGTGCGTAGCCCAGCAAGGCAATGACCCTAGTGGGCCTTTGGCTGGTTCGCGCCTGAGCTTAGTTAGTCTCAGCTCTTTCAGCGTGCAGGGCGACAAGGTGCAGGTGCAGCTCTCAGCCCGCAGCAGCCCGGCCCTGATTCCCTGGGGGCTACTGCCTGCCAGTGGCTTTAACCTGCACGCTAGCGCCTCTTCTCACCTGAGTTTGCTCCAGTAAGGCTCGACGGCGCCCAGCCCTAAATAACCTGGCCGGCACGCATACGCACCACCCGATCGCACTGGGCGGCCTCAGAGGAGTAGTGAGTGGAAATCAAAATCCCCACCCCACTGGAGGCCAACTGACGCAGATACTGCCAAAGCCGCAATCGAGCCAGCGGATCCATGCCGGAGGTAGGCTCATCCATAATCAGCAGCTGCGGAGCGTGCATAGTGGCGTTCATACAGGCCAACATGCGCCTAGTAGACAGTGGCAAGTTAGCTACCGGGGTGGCACCAAAACTGCTAGCCCACTGACCCACCTGCGCGGGAACCTGGCACTGATATTGGCGGGCATTAAAACTTAAGTTTTCGCTCGCACTCAACGATGGCGCCAAACCCACAAACTGGGGTACGTACCCTAAAAGCTTGCGCGCCTGCAAGCTACCGGGGCGCTGACCTAGCACGCTAACCTGGCCCGAAGAGGCTGCTTCGAGACCCAAAATAATGCGCATGCTGGTGGATTTACCGGCGCCATTAGCGCCAATTAAACCCACAATTTCACCCGGCGAGACAGCAAAAGACACGCCTTTAAGAGCCTCAAAATCGCCAAAGCGTTTGCGCAGCTCATGCACGCTAATCAAGTCCTGCGCTTTGGGGGAGGGGGCCGTTGCTGACTTGCCGCTGCCTGCCTGGGTTGAGTTGGCGGGCTGCGCCTGGGTTGAGCTGGTGGGCTGCGCCTGGGTTGATTTGGCGGGCTGTGCGGGGGCTGAGTCGCTAGTCCCTGCTTGGCTTGATTGACCAAACTCTGTGCTAAAACCTTGCCAATCGGAGCCGCTTTGGGCGCAAAGCTGCCAGGCAATACAGGCCCGCTCTAGCGGGGCGCTGCGCTGCCAAGGCTCGCCCAAGCTGGCCACGGTTTGCTCATCAAGCTGGGGAGCGCAGGCAATTAGCTGCTTAGCGGTGCCGGTGGCCATCACACGTGAGCCCAAAGTCAAAATAATTTGGCTAGAGTCTTCAGCCTCATCAATATAGGTGGTGGCCACCACCACCGTGGCGCCCCGGGCAGCTTCAGCCTTAATTAAAGCCAAAATAGCCGTACGCGAGTCGGGATCGACCCCGGTAGTGGGCTCATCTAGCACCAGCAGCTGCGGCTCAGGCAGAGCTGCCATAATCACGCCCAACTTTTTGCGCATTCCCCCAGAAAGGTTACGGGCCAGGCGGTCAGTGAAACGATCCAGGTCGGCCGCCTTTAGCAGCTGCTGGGCGCGGGCGTCGTCGTAATGACCAAAAATTTTTGCCACAAAACGTAAGTTCTCGGCCACGCTCAAATTAGGCCAGGTACCCGAATCACTAGGCATATAGCCAATCTGGGTGGACTCGGGCAGGCCGCTTACCTTGCCTTGGGTGGGGTGACGACGGCGGTTAAGCAGCGCCAAGATCGCATCCTTAGCACTAGCGCCGTCGCCAATAATGCTGCTGACGCTAGCGGGAGCAAAAGTAAGGCAGGTACCCTCCAGGCCTAAGCAGCGCACATTTTCAAAACTAATCATGGCTAACCCCTTAAATGCTGCGCAGCGAACGAGCCAGGCGGGCCGTGGCCGCCCCAAAGAGCACCACGCATTGCAGCGCCATAATGCTAAGCGGCAGCCACAGTTGCGCGGCGTCAGAACCGTTAAGCATCACCCCGCGCGAAACCTGCACAAACCAGGTCAGCGGCAGCAGATAACCAATGCAGCGCACCCAGGTAGCCATAGATTCCAGCGGGAAAACCAGGCCTGAAAGCAGTGTTTGGGGAATGATGGTCATAATCGCCATTTGCACCGCCTGCGCCGTGGTCTGCGAAACTGTGGAGATCAGCACTCCCAGCCCTAACACCACGCCCAGGAACAGCAGCCCGGCCAGCGCAAATAGCCACAGCTGTCCGTTGAAGGGAATATCGAACAGGTACACGCCGGCCAGCGCCACTGCGCTCATATCTACAATCGCCAGCATAAAGTAGGGCGAAATTTTGCCGGCAATAATTGAGCGGGCCTTAATCGGCATAACCGCCAGCTGCTCCAGGGTGCCGGCCTCGCGCTCACGCACCATGCCGATAGAGGTGATCAGCGTGCCGATAACCGCCATCACCAGGCCGATTAGACCAGGAATCATCACCCAAGAGGTTTTTAGGTCAGGGTTGAACTCCACCTTGATCCAGGTGGTGTTAGTTTCCTGGGCCTGCTTGGCTAGGGCCTGCAGCTTTTGGCTTTGCTCCTTAGCGGCTTGGGCGGCTTTAGCGGCTTGGGTGGGGTTAGTGCGTAGCCCCTGCGCGCTTTGCTGGGCTTGGGTGGCGGCGCTGGAAAGCTGTTTTAACTGGGCGCGCATGTCATTTGCCTGCATTTGCACCAGGTCAGCCTTGGCACTTTGGGCGGTAAAGAGTTTGGCGCCGTTTAAGTAGACATCCACCCGCTGGCTTAAGGTTCCCGCCTTGGCTTTGGGGATAACGACGACGTCGCCGCTGGGCGAGCGCAGTAGCTTTTGGGCCTGGGTGGGGGTGGCAGGGGTTGAAGTGTCGGCCACAAAGTTGAATTTGTCGGCTCCCGATAGGGATTTTAGATAGCTGACAGTTGAGCTGGCCTGGGGGCCTAGGACTTTGACGTTGATGTGGTCAACGGAGAAGTTGGCGGCGTAGCCGAACACTAGCAGCAGTAGCAGTGGCAGCATGATGATCATGGCTAGCGTGCGCCGGTCACGTTTGAGTTCTTGAAATTCCTTGATGAATAAGGCCCTCATGGTGTGTTCCTTTGATTGTGTCTGGTGTCCAGTAGGGCAACAGGCGCGGTATTTCATCGATTGATGAAAATATTAAGATATTTCATCAACTGTGGAAATACTTGCTCTGTAATGTGACGCGCTATACGGTAGAGACGTGACTTCAGCTGCTAACGCCGTCGGGGGAGCCAAACGTGGCCCGCGCAAGGGTGGGGTAGATAAAGAACAAATTTTGGCTGCCGCACGCGAAGAATTTGCGCTGCATGACTACAAAGGCACCACCATGCGCTCAGTGGCGCGCCGGGCCGGGTGTGATGCCAAGCTGATTCACTACTACTTTGGCTCCAAAGATGAACTGTTCGCTGAAGCTATCTCGCAGGTAATGGAATCGCTGCAGATTGCCCAGTGGTGGGTAAGTCAAGCCGAGGAAGGTGGGGGTGGGGGAACGCAGGTACTGCGCCAGCTGCTGAACTTTGTGGAAACTAATGAATCGGGGCCAGCTTATGTGGCCATGGTGCGCGCACTATCTTCTGACGAGCGGGTGCGACAAATGTTTCTAGACCGCATTACATTGCGCGTAGCTCTGCCAACATTTACCAGTTTGGGTTTAGATCAGGTGCCAGTGCGCATGAATCTAATTACCATCCAGCTTTTAGGCCTAATAAGTGTGCGCTACATCATGAAGTTTGAGCCTCTAGCCTCAATGCCAAGAGATGAAGTAGCTGCCCTGGTGGGGCCAACGTTAGATCGGTATATGTCTCCAGACCTATTTACTAAGTAATAAAACTGCCCTGCCAATATTTTGGCAGGGCAGGCATCAGCGGATGCTTTGAATAGATTTTAGGCGGCTACCGGCAGGTCAAGCTCGCTGTTGCGACGGCGCAGCTTTGCGGCCTGACGCTTGGCTAGCTGCTTCATGTAAGCGCGCTTAACGGTGATAACCGTGTATACGCCCACTGCCAGGAAGAACAGGTTGGCTACAGCCGAAGGCCAAGCGTTTACGTAGGCGCAGTTGATAATCAGCAAAATCGCACCCGACATGTTCAGAGCGTTGTACTTTAGGGAATCGCCGGCCCACACGCCGCGCGCCACTAGGAAGTAGGCGGCTACAAGAGCTAGGGAACCGATCCAGCCGATAACGGCGACGCTGATGTCAACAAGGGAAGTCACGCAGATATTTTTACGCGCTTTTAGAGTGAAGATCAATTAAATAAAAACGCATTGGGTATGTAGAATTACTTCATGCAGTTGGATCCGCGACGCATGGCTATTCTGCTGGCTGTATATCGTAACGGTGGAATTGTGGCCGCCTCCGATACTTTGCGCATTTCCCCCAGTGCTATTTCGCAGCAGATCAGACTATTAGAGAAAGAAGCCGGGGTGCAGCTGCTAGAGCGCACGCCCCGGGGTGCACAATTAACCAGTGCCGGCCGACTGTTAACTGATGCCGCAGAACGTATAGAGGCTGAAATCACAGGGGCGCAGCGTGAGTTGTTAGCCTCCAGTGGCCAAAGCGTGACCGGTATGGTGCGGGTAGGGTCATTTCAAACCGGTATTTTGGCGCTGCTACTGCCGGTACGTGAACAAATCAGCCAGCTGCATCCAGGTATTGAACTACGCATTTACGAGCTTGATGATGCAGTTTCTCGCCGGCGCCTGCGCAGCGGTGAGCTAGACATGATGCTACTAGAGGCAGATGAATCAATTACTTTTACCCCCACCCGCTCCACCAAAGACATTCCCCTAACCTCAGACCCCTGGGTGCTGGCAGTGCCCCCACACCAGCCCGTGCCGGCCTCACTTAGTGAGCTAACTAAACTCAACTGGCTGGATATGGACATTTCGACGGCGGGCGGTGCGGCCATGCGCCGACTAGAAGGGGCCCTAGGACACCGCTTTAACTCCACCAACGAAATCAATGACTACTCCACAGGCCTAACCATGGTGGCTCAAGGCTTGGGCTACTGCCTGGTACCCCAGCTGGCTCTAGGTAGTTTCCCTGCACCTGCCGGAGTTGTCCTACACCACCTAACTGGACTAGGCGGACGCAAAGTGGTGCTGCGCCATCGGGCCACCCGCCTAGAACCAGACGCCGCCGCCAGTGAAGTAATCCGCCTACTAACGGCGAAAGGACACTGACGACGGCGCCTAAAGCTAGGCTCAGTGGGGTTTTGTTTCAGGAAGTGGCTACAGCTCCAGTAAGCACCAGCACCACAATCACCGCACCCAAAATCACGCGGTAGATCAGGAATGAGGTGAACTTGTTGGAGGAGACGAACTTGAGTAGCCAGGCGATAGTGGCATAAGCGACGATGCCCGAAACCACGGTACCCAAAATGGTGGGGCCCCAACCAATGTCAGAAGAGATATCTTCACTGGCGGTAACGGCCTCCAGTAAACCTGCGGCCACCAGTGCCGGAATACCCATGAAGAAAGACAGACGAGTAGCAGTTACGCGGTCAAAGCCACGGAACAAGCCCGCGCTGATGGTGGCGCCAGAGCGAGAAATACCCGGGAAAATCGGGGCCAAAGCCTGGAACAGACCAATGATCAGCGCGTCCATAATGGTCACCTGGTGCATGGAACGGTCCAGGTTCTTCTTGCGGTCAGCTAGCCACATCACCAGTGACCACACCACTAGCGCGGCGGCAATAATCCACAGGCTACGCGAAGTGGTTTCAATAAAGTTCTTCAGCGCCAGGCCCAGCACAGCCACCGGGATGGAGCCCACAATAATGCCCCAACCCAAGGTGTAGTCGGGGTCAGTGCGGTGCTCCTTGTTGCGCAGGCCGCGAATCCAGGCTGTGGCAATGCGTACGATGTCAGACCAGAAATAAACTACGGCGGCGAGGATCGCGCCAATCTGGATGATAGCGGTAAACGCGGTCATACCAGCAGAGTTGATCTGGTAGCCCAGCAGTTTTTCCACGATGTTGAGGTGTCCGGTGGAAGACACCGGTAGGAATTCGGTGATGCCCTCAATCACGCCTAGGATGATGGCGTCGATCCAGTTCATGTAAAGGTCCCTCTGGTCAGATAAATGTTTGCGTAGGTAACTCTAGCGTGCTTCCAGCGTTATAGCCGTGGCCTTGATAACTGCAAACAGACTAGTGCCCACCTCGATGCCTAATTCTGCAATGGCGGCGGCGGTTAGGCGGGTGCGTAAACGCTGCCCATCAGCTAGGCGCAAGGACAAACTTACTACCGCGCCGTCGCCATCCAAACTGCTAACGCTCACCGGGATAACGTTACGCGGCGAACCTTTAGGTTGTTGCGGGTAAAGCGCAATAGCGTCGGAGTTAATAAGTGCAACCGCCTTGGCGCCCACCTGCCAGGCTGGTTCGTCGGCGCTGGCTTGGGGCCACTGGGCCAGGCGCAGACTCAGACCCTGGCCAAGCTTGAGCTGCGGGGTGGCCTCATCCCCAGCCAAAGTACCGTTTAGCAGGCTGGCCCCCGTTAGGCTGGCAACAAACTCGGTGCTGGGGGTGGAAAGGATCTCGGTGGTAGGGCCTTGGGTGATCAGCTGCCCGGCGTCCATGACGGCGACGGCGTCACTCAGGGAGGCAATATCTACCAGGTCGTGGCTGACCATCACCACAGTGATAGCACGGGTACGGGTGCGCTCGCGTATCCGGGCCCGCAGCTGGGAGCGGGCCTGCACATCCAGGGCCGCCATGGGTTCATCGAGCACCAGCACTTGGGGGCTGGTGGCCAGGGCGCGGGCTAAAGCCACTCGGGCGGCCTGACCACCTGAAAGCTCGCCGCCTTGACGGTAAGCCAAGTAGCTGGCTCCCACTGCGTGCAGCTCCTGCCAGGCGCGTTGGCGGGCACGACGGCGTCCTTGGCCCTGGCAACGCGGACCAAAAGCCACATTGTCTAGCACACTCATATGGGTGAAAATCCCAGGGTTTTGCGCCAACAGTGCCACAGGACGTTTACCGGGGGAGACGAAAGTTCCGTGCCAGCCGGGCTCATCAAGGGTTTTGTCAGCAATTTTTAGATACCCCTGAGTGCGTAGCAGGCCGGCAATCATTAAACACAGGGTGGATTTACCACAGCCATTAGGGCCAATCAGAGTTAGGAACTGGCCGGGGCTAACCTCTAGACGGGCATTATCAATTGATCGCTCAGGCAGCTTAGCTACCAGTTCAATCTTGGAACCAGGGGTAGTGGGGGCTGCTAGCTGGTTTGGCTTAGTGTTGGCGGCGCCAGTTTCATCAATCTTTTTGAACAGCTGACGCTCAGCCCAGGTGCGCAGGCGGTAAATCCAGCCGCCAGGCAGTGCCGTTAAGCCCACCACCAGGGCGGAAGTAACCACCAGCACCACTGCCAGAGCCATGGCAGTATCCGCATCTGATTCGCGTTCCAAATAGATAGCTAGCGGCATAGTGCGCGTAGTGCCCTCTAGCGAGCCCGCAAAAGTCAGCGTGGCCCCAAATTCACCTAGCGCGCGTCCCAGCGCTAAGGCTGTGCCGCGCGCCAAAGCTGGAGCCACCAAAGGCAAAGTGATGCGCACCAGCACCGTTAAAGAGCCAGCCCCCAAGGTACGGGCCATGCGTTCAGCCTGGCGATCACGGCTGCGTAAAGCCGCTTCCAAAGTGACCACCAAAAACGGCATGGACACAAACACCTGGGCCAAAACCACCGCCGTCGTCGAAAAAGCGATAGAAATCCCGGCCTCTTGCAGGCTAGGGCCAAGCCAACCCCGGCGTCCGAAAGTGGCCAGCAGCGCAATACCGGCCACAACCGGGGGCATGGTCATGGGCAGCACCACCACAATGCGGGCCAAACCCACTCCCGGCCACTGGCGCGCTAAAGCCAGTGCTAAAGGCACCCCTAAAACCAGGCTGACCAGGGTGGATATTAGGGCGGTGCGCAGGCTCAGCCACAGTGCTATCTGGGCGCTTTCACCGCCTAAAAGGGTAGGAATTTGCCCCCAGGGTACGCGCAGCCCCACCCCGACAAGCGGCGTCACAATCGCTAAAGCGGCAATTATGCCTAAGACACGCACGCTTAGCGGCAGGGAGGACAAAGAGTTATCGGTGGGGCTGCGCATAGTGGTGTTTACCAGGTCTTAAATGGACTTGACCAGGCTTTACTTGGTGGCGGGCGCGCCGAAGCCGGCCTTAGCCAAAATAGCCTGGCCGTCCTTGGAGTTGACGTAGTTGATGAAGATCTTGGCGTCCTTGTTGTTGACGGCGGACTTGGTGGGGGCGATCAGGTAGTGGTTGACCACGCCGTGAGAGTCGATCTTGATGGTTTCAACCTTGTCACCGCTAGCCTTAGCGTCAGTGGTGTAAACCAGGCCAGCGTCAGCCTCACCGGTTTCTACCTTGGTGCGTACGTCGGTTACTTTTTGCTCTTCAGAGACAGGCTTGAGGGTGATGCCGGCGGCCTTGGTCAGCTTGACCGTGGCTGCACCGCAAGGCACAGCCGGGGCGCAAATAACCAGCTTGGCGTTATCTAGGGAAGCGTCCAGGCCGGTTACCTTGGCGGGGTTGCCCTTGGGAACAATCAGGGTTAGCACGTTGGTGGCAAACTCGGTAGGGGTACCCACTACGCCCGCCTTGGTGGCGTCATCCATGGTGGACTTGTTGGCGGTGGCCAGCACCTGGGCGTCGGCGCCATTGCTGAGCTGAGAGACTAGATCCTGGCTGCCCAGGAAGGAGAACTTAACCTTCAGGCCCGGGTTGGCGGCCTCCACCTTCTTACCAATCTCGGTGTAGGTGCCTTTCAGTGAAGCAGCCGCAAATACGGTGATAGTGCGCTCACTAGCGGCGCTGGTGCCGGCAGAAGAGCTGGGGGTGGCGCCGCCAGAGCAGGCGGCTAGGGCCACGGCGGCAGTGGCTGCCAGAACTGCACTGGCAACTTTACGCAGCGATGCGAACATATCTAACTCCTCGAAACAAAGCGGGCCGATAAAAACGGCTCCACTAGGGATAATAGCGTTTTTATCGGCCCGCTAGGGCTTTGGTTAGGGGCGAGGCCCTATGTATGGATGGCGGCGTGGCCTAGGCGCCCTGGCCTGAGGCCCAGACGCCCGGGGCTATAGCCTAGGCACCCTGAGAGGGAGCTTCAGCAGCAAAGCCAGGCTTGGAGGCGTTGCCAGTGCCCTGAGTGTGTACCGGCTGCCAGCCGCGACGTACCGGGTCAGCCTGGATCGCAGGCTTACGTGAACGGTAAATCACGTAGGGACGGTTCACATAGCCCACCGGGGCGCTAACCACGTGCACCAGGCGAGTAAATGGCCAGATTGCAAACAGCAACAGACCAGCAATCACGTGCAGCTTGAAAGACATGGGCACGTCAACCATCAGTTCCGGCTTAGGCTGCAGCAGGAAAATCGAGCGCAGCCAGGGGCTGATGGTTTCACGGTAGTCATAGCCCCCGTGCGGCCCAAACAGCTGGGTGGTGACGGTGGCGTAAGCACCCAAACCAATCGGTAGTAGCAGCAGCACGTACATGATCTTGTCGTTAAGGGTGGTGGCCGCGCGCACGCTACCAACCACGAAACGACGGTAAAGCAGACCAACTAGGCCCACAATGGTCATGGCGCCGGCCAGTGAACCCATGCTTACAGCACCCAGGTGGTATAGGTGCTCGGGCACACCCACCGCTTCAGTCCAGCTCTTAGGAATCAGCAAACCAACAATGTGGCCCGCAGCTACAAACAAGATACCGAAGTGAAACAGTGGGGAAGACCAGCGCAAGATCGCTGATTCATGCCACTGGCTAGAGCGAGAAGTCCAGCCGTACTGGTCCTTCTTATAGCGCCAAATTAGGCCGCTAATAAGCAGCGCAAAAGCGACGTAGGGCAGGACCACCCACGCCAGTAATGCGGATGTAGACATATTCTCCTCTTTTCGGGCGTGGATTTAGACCTGCACGGCGTCCACAGTGGACGCCTCATTTTGGGCTGCAAGCCTGGGGGCAGTGGTTGGGAAGGGCAAAATATTGGTTACCCCCACGGTTTCGGTAGGCGGCCCGGCGTGAATCAAGGCCGCCACCCGTGCGGCAGTAGCTTCATCCACTGGCGCCAAGGTGGCGCTTAGGGCCTCAATAATTGCCGCATAGGGGCTGTGGTAGCTGCGCAGTGCCCGCAAAAGCACCTCAATGCCTTCACGGTGACTGCCCAGCAAAATAGCGGCGATTTCGTCGTCGCTACGAGCCGACAGCTCCAGCACTAAAGGCAGGTAATCTGGCAGCTCATCGCTGGTTTGCTCCCAGCCGGCGCCGGCTAGAGCCTGTTTAAAGGCCAGCAGCGCAGCGCCTCGGTGGCGGGTGTCGCCCACGGCGTAGTAGCTCAGGTACAGGCAGCAGCGACGACGGCGGTCGAAAGTTTCCACATAGTGCTCAGCCAGGGCGCGTTGACCTAGCTGGGTGGCTGAGGCCAAAAACTGCTCCAGCGGGCCGGCTACCTGCTCAGGTAGCTCGGCCAAAGCATCACGGCAGGCATTAAGACGCTGGGGAAAACTCTCATCTGGATAGTCCAACAGCAGCGAACACACCATATGGGCGGTGCGCCGCTGAGTGTCGCTTAGCGCCAAGGCGCCTACGGCAGCAGGACTCATTGGCGTGCTCCGGTGGTGGCCGGGGCACCGGGCCCAGTAGAACCTGCGGTGCGACGTGAACGCACGCTAGGTAGTGGCAAGGACACGCGTCCGCTGCGGCGCACATCGGCGCCGTGGAAACCGCTCACATCGGTGCAGCCGCTAGCGCAGGCACTGGGGGCGCCTTCACCAAGCAGCGCGGCGACGTCGTCGCCCATAGCCTCCATGCCGCGAGGTACCTCAGGGCGGGTGGTGGGCACTACGAAACGGTCGTCGTACTTGGCGATAGCCAGCAGACGGTACATGTGCTCCAGGGCCTGACCATCCATACCCACGCTGGCGGCAATCTGCGGGTCAGGTTCCTGACCCAGGTTGCGCGCGCGCATATGTGAACGCATAGCGGCCAGGCGGCGCAGCGTACGCTCAATCAGGTTCACGTCACCGGCGGTAAACAGGCCTGCCAGGTACTCCATAGGAATACGCATGTCGGCCACGGCGCTTAGCAGCACGCGGTGATCTTCAGCGTCAAAACCGGCGTTAGCCACCTCATCAACCACCGGGCTGAGCGGGGGCACATACCAAACCATAGGCATGGTGCGGTATTCGGGGTGGATAGGCAAAGCCACCTCATAGGTGTTGATCAGATCCCAGATGGGGGAGGACTTAGCCGCCTCAATCCAGGTGTCCGGAATGCCGCTAGCACGGGCGCCAGCCACCACCTGCGGGTCACGCGGGTCGAGCATGATTGAACGCTGCGCCATGTACAGATCCTGGGGGTCTTCCACCGCAGCGGCCTGAGATACGCGGTCGGCGTCGTAGAAGATAACACCCAGGTAGCGCAGGCGCCCTACGCAGGTTTCCGAGCAGATCGTGGGCTGGCCGGCCTCTAGGCGCGGGTAGCACAGGGTGCACTTTTCAGCCTTACCGCTGGAGTGGTTGAAGTACACCTTCTTGTAGGGGCAGGCGGACACGCACATGCGCCAACCACGGCAAGCGTCCTGGTCTACCAGCACAATGCCGTCCTCAGTGCGCTTATACATGGCGCCCGAGGGGCAGGCAGACACGCAGGTGGGGTTGAGGCAGTGCTCGCAGATACGCGGCAGGTAGAACATGAAGGTGGACTCAATGTCTTTCTTCACGCTCAGGTTCATCTGCGACAGGATCGGGTCTTGATCCAGGGTTTCCATTGAGCCACCCAGGTTGTCATCCCAGTTGGGACCCCACTCGGGCTGGTTAATGTAGCGTCCATCTAGCTGGCTCTTGGCGCGCGCCACCGGAATGGCGGGTGAGTCTTTGGGGGCCGAGAGCAGACGGTCATACTCATAGGTCCAGGGCTCGTAGTAGTCCTCAACCGTGGGCATCTGCGGGTTGGCGAAAATATTGGCTAGGCGACGCAAACGCCCACCTGAGCGGGGCACCAGCTTGCCGTTCTTGGTGCGCTTCCAGCCGCCCTGCCACTTGTCCTGGTCCTCCCAGCCGCGCGGGTAGCCCACGCCTGGGCGGGTTTCAACATCGTTGAACCACATGTATTCGGTGCCTTCACGGTTAGTCCAGGCCTGCTTACAGGTCACTGAACAGGTGTGGCAGCCGATACATTTGTCGAGGTTCATCACCATGCAAATTTGTGCCATTACGCGCATCAGAAAGTTACCTCCTGGTTACGACGACGGCGAATCACGGTGACTTCGTCGCGCTGGTTTCCGGTGGGGCCAATGTAGTTGAAGGCATAGCTCATTTGCGCATGTCCACCCGCGAAGTGAGTGGGCTTGAGGAAGATACGCGTGAGCGAGTTGTGCGTGCCTCCACGCTTACCGCTGGTTTCCGTCAGCGGAGTGTTGATTTGGCGGTCCTGGGCGTGGTGCATGAACACCGTGCCCTCGGGGATACGGTGGGAGACCACCGCACGCGCCGCCACGATACCGTTACGGTTGACTGCCTCAATCCAGTCATTGTCCTTTACGCCGATCTTTTCAGCGTCGGCGGGGCTCATCCACACGGTTTGGCCACCGCGTCCCAGCGTGAGCATGTACAGGTTGTCATAGTACTGGGAGTGGATCGCCCACTTGTTGTGCGGGGTCAGGTAGCGTACGGCCACCTGCGCGCTGCCGTTAGCGTCGGTGGTTACCTTACCCAGCTCAGGTTCGCCGGCCAGGGCCGCCAGGTCTAGCGGGGGACGGAAAATCGGCAGGGACTCACCCAGGTCACGCATCCAGTCGTGCTCCACGTAGTAGTGCATACGGCCAGTTAGCGTGTGCCAGGGCTTGGCGCGCTCAACGTTAACCACGAAAGCGCTGTAGCGTCGTCCACCATGCTCCGAACCGGACCACTCGGGGGAGGTGATTACCGACTGGGGCTGCTGGATAGTGTCAGCGTAGGTGATGTGGCGTTCCTCAGAGCTTTCGGATAGGTCCCAGGTCTTAACGCCAGTGCGTTCAGACAGTTTGCGCCAGCCGTCAGTGGCGACGGCGCCGTTGGTGGTGCCCGAAAGGGTAAGTACCATTTCGCTAGCTTTCACCGCAGTGTCGATCAGCGGGCGCCCAGCCTGCGGGCCGGTGGTGGCCACGCCGTTCTTGTGGGCCAGGTACTCCATGCCGTTACCGGCGGCGCTTAGTGGCACACCCTTAAGGGGCATACCAGCCTTTTCAACCAGCGGGCCAACCGTGTTGAACTTGTCGATGATCTGCGTGTAGTCACGCTCAATCGGCACCAGCTTGGGCATGGTTACGCCCGGGATCCACTGTTTAGGCAGGCTTTCAACACTGCCGTGAGGCATGGTCAGCTCATCTGGCGTGTCGTGCATCAGGGGTGCAGGCACAATATCGGTCTGCGTACCCAGGTACTTGACTGCCATCTGGGAAACCAGCTGCGCCAGGGACTGGAACACCTGGAAGTCGGTGCGTGCCTCCCACGGCGGGTTGATAGCCGCGTTGAAGGAGTGGATGTAGGGGTGCATGTCCGTGGAGGACAGGTCTTCCTTCTCATACCAGGTGGCTGCCGGCAGTACGACGTCGGAGTGCAAGGTGGTGGAGGTGTTACGGAAGTCCGCAGTCCACATCAGATCCAGCTTGCCCGTGGCCGCCGGCTCATCCCACTGCATGGTCTTGGGGCGCAAGTTCTCCGGGGTTTCGTCAATGTTTACGTCATTGCCGGTACCCAACATGTGACGCAGGAAGAACTCGGTGCCCTTAGCAGAAGAACCCAGCAGGTTGGTACGCCAGTTAGCCAGGATGCGCGGGAAGTTCTCGGGGCGAGAGGGGGCTTCGCAAGCAAAATGCAGCTTGCCAGCCTCAAGCTCGCGCACAATGTATTCCTTAACATCCATGCCCTCTTCACGTGCCTGCTGCGTCAGGAGCAGAGGGTTACGGTCAAAGGTGGGGTAGGAGGGCATCCAGCCGCGCTTCATGGATTCCACCATTAGGTCTGCGTTGGACTTGCCCACCATGGAGCCGGGGTGCACCGGGGAAGCGATGCGGTCAGCCTGAGTGCGGTCGTAGCGCCACTGCTCAGTGGTTAGGTACCAAAAAGCGGTGGTGATCATCTGACGGGCCGGACGCTGCCAGTCCAGAGCAAAAGCAAACTGGCTCCAACCCGCAATCGGACGCACCTTTTCCTGACCCACATAGTGGGCCCAGCCGCCACCATTAACACCCTGAGTGGCGCACATGGAGGTCAGCGCCAAAATGGTGCGGTAGATAGCGTCAGCGTGGAAGTAGTGGTTAATGCCCGCACCCATAACAATCATGGAGCGGCCCTTAGATTCAATGGCGTTAGTGGCAAAGTCACGGGCCACACGAATCAAGGCGTTAGCGTTAAGACCACTCATCTCCTGCGCCCAAGCCGGGGTGGCCGGCACGGAGGAGTCCTCATAGCCGCTAGGCCACTGGCCCGGCAGGCCTTCACGCTCAACCGCATACTGGGCTAGCAGCAGGTCATAAACCGTGGTTACCAGGGTGTCACCCACACGCAAGGTGGGCACACCATAGTTGACCACGCCGCCACCGGCCGTGCCCGTGGGGGTAGTGGAGCTAGGCAGGTCAAAACGCGGCAGGCTAACCAACTGGGGCTTCCAGTTAGCCACATCCATGGCGCTCATAACCGGGTCTACACCCTCAAGCTTGAGGTTCCACTTGCCCTTACCGCCAGGGCCAAAACGGTCAGCCAAAGTGCCACCCGGGTCAGCCGGGCCCCGCTTAGCATCCCACACCAGGGTGCGGTAGTCGGGGTTTTCTAGCTTAGCTAGGTGCTCATAACCAGGCAGATCCTTAACATCTGCGGCGGTTAGGAACTGGCCGGGCACATACCCCTGCTCAGTCTTTTCCAGCTTGATCAAGAAAGGAGAGTCAGTGTGGCGACGCATGTAGTCAAGGAAGAACGGCTCACGGCGAGCCACGTGGAATTCCTTGAGGATTACGTGACCCATAGCCTGAGCCACGGCGCCGTCGGTACCGGGAGCAACCTTTAGCCACTGATCAGCGAACTTAGTGTTGTCCGCATAGTCGGGGGAAACCGCAATTACCTTCTGGCCGTGGTAGCGAGCCTCAGCCATAAAGTGGGCGTCAGGGGTACGCGTCAGCGGAATGTTAGAACCCCACATGATCAGGTACTGGGAGTTGTACCAGTCACCGGACTCAGGCACATCCGTCTGGTCACCAAACACCTGCGGGCTGGCCGGCGGCAGGTCCGCATACCAGTCATAGAAGGAAAGCATGGTGGCACCAATTAGCTCGTGGAAACGCGAGCCAGCGCCGTAGGAAATCATCGACATAGCCGGGATAACCGAGAAACCGGCAATACGGTCCGGGCCCCACTGGCGAATGGTGTGCACATGCGCAGCAGCAATTAGCTCCAGAGCCTCATCCCAGCTCACGCGCACCATGCCACCGCGACCACGGGCGCTCTTATAAGCGCTGGCAATGGCCGGATCGCTAACTACCTGCTCCCAGGCGGCGACGGCGTCGCCATTACAACGCTGCTTAGCCTCACGGTAGGGGTCCAGCAGCGCTGAGCGAATGTAGGGGTAACGGATACGGGTGGGCGAGTAGGTGTACCAGGAGAAAGCCGCCCCACGCGGGCACCCGCGCGGCTCATAGTCTGGCATGTCCGGGCCGGTGGTGGGGTAGTCGGTAGCCTGCTGCTCCCAGGTAATGATCCCGTCAGAGACCATTACCTCCCACGAACACGAACCGGTGCAGTTAACCCCGTGCGTGGAGCGCACAACTTTGTCGTGCTTCCAGCGCTCGCGGTAGAACACATCCGCGTCGCGTCCACCGGTTAGAAATAGGCGGCGTGCGTCGTCGCTAACCTGGCCTTTACGCAGGTAGCCACCCATTTTTAGCAGGCCAGGCAGGGACTCAGTGTCCGGTGCCTTGCTGGCTGAATCGGTCATGGTTAATTCCTTTAATTTTTCCGACGCCGGCTGTAGCTGGCGCGAGTTGGTCTTAGAAACGGCCGAGGCCGCACTTGGGATCAGCCCGGGAAGGGGGCACCCTTACGGGCGTACTGGCGCCAGCACAGAGCCGAGGCGAGCACGCAGAACACGGCGCAGGCCAGGAAGAAGATCCAGGGGGTGATGGCGGTTAGGGCCATACCGATCAGGAAGGGGCCTAGCGAAGCGATGGCAGAGGTGAAACCGATGGCGCCACCAGCCTGGCGGGCCGGCATGATCATGGGCATCTGCTTGAAGGTACCGGCGTTACCGAAACCAGAGAACAGGAACATGGCCAGCATTAGACCCAGGAACAGGTAGAAGTCGTTCCAACCGGTGGGGTTGTAAAGCACCCAGGCGGTAGCGGCCAGGGTTACGGCCATGCCGATACCGGAGATGAAGGTCCAGATGGCCCCGCCCATACGGTCGCAGAAGGGGCCCCACGACATGCGAATAACTGAGCCGATTAGTGGGCCTAGGAAGGCGAAGGTTGCGCCCAGAACAGGCAGGTTAAGTGAGGAGGCACGGCCGAACTGGTTGTTGATTAGCAGACCAAAGACAGCCGAGAAACCTGAGAACAGACCGAAGGTCATCACGTAGAGGATGGTCATGTACCAGGTGTTGGGGTTGGAGAAGATGTCTAGCTGCTGCTTGATGTTTGCCTTTACGGGCACGTCACGCAGGTAGATGAAGGCTAGGACGGCGGCCACCAAGCACCAGGGCACAAAGAAGATAGCGGCGTTGTAAACCCAAATGTGCTCACCGGTGTGGGTGCGCTGGGGAGCCATCCAGGTAAGACCAAACAGCCCAAAGCCCATCAGGATCGGGCCTACCAGCTGGATGATGCTCATACCCAGGTTACCTAGGCCACCTTGCAAGCCCAGGGCGGTGCCAGATAGGCGCTTGGGGAAGAAGTAACCGGTAGAAGACATGTAACCGGAGAAGGCCCCGCCACCAATACCGCAGGCAAAAGCCAGGGCTAGCAGCACCCAGTAGGGGGTCTGGTTGCTCTGCACAGCGAAGAACCACCCCAGCATGGGCAGGGCGCATAGCAGAGAGGTCAGACCTACCAGCTTGCGGGTACCGATCAGCGGCGGCAGGAACATGTAAACCAGGCGCAGCAGACCACAAGAAAGTCCCGGCAGGGCGGTTAGCCAGTAAAGCTGGGACTTGCTTAGGTGGAAGCCTAGGAGGGTTAGTTTCGGAGCGATAGCGCTGGGTAGGAACCAAACGCAGAAAGCTAGGATCAATGAGTAAGTGGTGATGGCGAGGGTGCGCCAAGCAATGGATGAACTCCATTTATTGGGGTCTTGGGGGTCCCAACCTTTAAGGGTGGTACCGGTAACTTCCAATTCGGACACGGATACTCCTGCGTTCGTTGCTTCTAATCCCTGTAATTGTTTCGGATTTTAACGGGCTAATTAAAACGGGCGGTATAGGTGCCTTAAACCCGCGGAAAATCAAGGAAAACTGTGAGGCTTAAGGGGTGAGTGCCTCCGAGTTACGTCACGCCGGTGTGGCGAAAATAGGTCCTGGGTCACCTTTTGTCTGTATCTAGTCTGAGTGTGGGCTTAAGCTGAGTGCATGGAACCGATTAAGCAAAAGGGCTTTCACAAGCTCCCCGAGCCGGTAAAGGGCGCGGTAATTACTGTTTCTGATCGTTGCTATGCGGGCACGCGCGAGGACGCTTCAGGCCCCTTGGCCGCCAAACTGCTGGCTGACTATGACGTGATCGTTGATGAAGTAAAGCTGATTCCTGACGGCATCGAGGAAGTCACCCAGGCTTTACGTGAAGCGATTGCAGCTGGGGCGCGAGTAATTCTTACCACCGGGGGCACTGGGGTGACTCCACGCGACTTGACCCCGGAAGGTACCGCGCCGCTACTGGCAGTGCGTTTGGATGGGCTAGCTGAACAGGTGCGCGCCTATGGGCTAGCGAAAACTCCGCTAGCTAGTTTGTCTCGCGGCCTGGTGGGGGTTACTGCCCGTGAGGCCGACGGCGTCCTTATTGTTAACGCTCCCGGCTCGCGTGGCGGGGTTAAGGACACTGTGGAAGTTATTGGCCCGCTAGTGCCGCACGTGCTTGAGCAGCTAGGCGGCGGCGACCACTAAACGGTGCCCACTAAGCGGCTAAACGGCGCCCACTAAAGCTTGCTCTAGCGGCTAAAGCTGAGCTGCAAAATTTTCCACGTCACCTAGGGTGTCTAGGTCTGTGGCCAGCCAGGTAATTGGGCAGGTAGTTAAGTCAAGGCCGGCCAGGGCGCGTTTGACGCTGATGTCGCGTAGCCCCTGGCCGCCCGGGGCGACGGCGTCGCGCAGTTTCTCGGTGCGGTACAGCCCCACCAGTAGCTGCCTATACCCCTCGTGGTAGGCCACGGCGCCGTCGTGAATTAAAGCGCCAGCTAGAGCCGGCAGACAGCGGGCGGCCAGGGGGGCGTCGCAGCTTAGTAGCAGCGTTAGCTCCTTGGCGGGGCGCAAACAGGCTAAACCTGCCGCAATCCCGGCCACCGGCCCACCCAGGGGCGGGTCTTCCAAACTGCGCTGCACGCCAGGTGGTAGCTGCACGCTAGGTGGGGCCACCACGGTTACGCTAGTGATCTGCTGGGTGGCTAGATCATCAAGCAGGTAGTCGAGCATACGTTTGCCCTTGATAAGCACGTCTGCCTTAGAAATTCCGCCCATGCGCCTGGCGGTGCCGCCAGCCAAAATCACTGCCTGCACCCGGGGTGCCAAATCAGGGTTTGTTGCTACTGGTGGCAAGGCAACGGAACCTGACAATGTCTAGCTTTCCTGGGTGGCAGTGGCGGTTAGGTCTGCGCGGGTCCAGGTGCCTGAGCGGCCCCCGGATTTAGCGGTGATATAGGCATAATCGATGGCAGCTGAGCGGTCCACGCCCTTAACCATGTCCACCACGGCCAAAGCCGCCACAGTCACCGCCGTAAGCGCCTCCATCTCCACCCCGGTGCGATCGGCGGTGCGCACGGTAGCTTTTAGTAGCACCCCCGCGTCGGTGATTTGCGGGTCCACACTAGCCCCATGCACCCCGATCACATGGGCCAGAGGTAGCAGGTCAGGCACCTTTTTAGTGGCGGCAATACCGGCAATGCGGGCCACCGCCAACACGTCCCCCTTGGGTACGCGCCCCTCGCGCAGAGCCGCAACCACCTGCGGCGAGCAGGTAACTAAAGCCTCGGCGCTAGCGCTGCGCACGGTTGGGGTTTTAGCGGTCACGTCCACCATGCGCGCGGCGCCGACAGAGTCTAGGTGGGTAAATTCAAGGCTCATAGTTACTTCTCGTTTCCACTTGCCGGCTTGCTGGGGGCTAGGGCATGGTTATTGGGGGCGACGGCGTCGCAGTTGTCTGTCTTGGTAGGAGTGCTGCCGGGAGTGGCGCAAGAGGAGGCACCGGGAGCGGTGGGGACGACGTCGTTGGTAGGGGCGCCGGGACCTAGTTGCCAAGTGGGGGTAAGGCTTAGCAAACGCAAAGGCTGGCCCACTTGCACTGCCTCAACTTCTCCAGGCACCACCGCTAAAGCTTGCGCTAAATGCAGCGAACCAATCAGGTGCGAGCCAGAACCCAGCCGGTGTGACGGCGTGGCCACTGCCTGACCCTGCTCATTCCAGTGCAAATGCACCGGCACATGCTGGCGCCTACCGGCAGGGCTGCGCCAAGACGCCCCGGCCACACCCTGCCCCCAAGCCAGCACCTGCGCGCGCCCATCTAAAGCAGCCAGTACCGGCACCACAATCAGCGTGAAACACACCAGCACACTTACCGGATTACCCGGCAGACACACTAGCGGCACCTGTCGCTGCCCGTCAGCAATAGTGCCGTGACCTTGGGGTTTACCCGGTTGCAGGGCTAGCTTGTCGAAACTTAAATTGACGCCGTCTACTGCCTGATCAGCTAGGGCCTTAAGGGGGTCGAAAGCTCCGGCGCTTACCCCGCCACTGGTCACCACTAGATCAGCCTGGCTGGCAGCTTCACGTAGGGCACGCACCAGATTGTCAGGATTGTCATCCACACGCATGGTGCAAACACATTGGGCGCCCCAGCGTTCACACAGCGCCGCCAGCATCAGGCCGTTAGAGTCAGGAATCATGCCGGGCGCCAGGGAGTGGCCGGGTTGGGTCAGTTCAGAGCCGGTGCTGATAACTGCTACGCGCGGTTTGGGGCGTACCGCTAAGGTGCCGTGTCCAGTAGCGACGGCGGCCGCCAGTTGGGGGGCCTCCAGGCGGGTCCCAGCTGGCAAAACTGGCTCACCCAGGTCAGTGTCCTCGCCGGCGCGGCGAATATGACGCCCCAGCGTTGGGGCCTGATAAATCTTTACCTGCTCAGGTAGGGGAGCGGCGCCAGCGGCCTGGTCGGTTAGCTCGACCTGCACCACCGCGTCGGCGCCGGGTGGGATGGCCGCCCCAGTCATGATGCGCATGGCGGTGCCTTTAGGTAGCGGGGCTGGGTTAGCACCCGCTGCCACATCCCCACTTACTGGCAGGCAAACCGGGGTTTGTTCACTTGCCTGAGCTACTTCACTGGCGCGCACGGCGTAACCATCCATAGCTGAATTAGTCCACGGCGGCACCGGTGCTAAAGCAGTAATTGACTTGGCTAGTACCTTACCGGTGCAGGCGGCAATGGGCTGCTCGCTTATAGGCAGGGCGTCAATGCCTGCCGTGAGGGTGGCAATGTAGTCGTCAACGTTGCGCATAGTCTTTAGGGTAGCGGCTGCCAGTCGATAGTGTCCCAACGCGCGGCGGCGGCGTCGGCTATAAGTAGGCGCCCAAACAGGCCCGTGCCGGTGTGGGTTAGGAACTTAATGGCCTCATTAGCCATCACTGAGCCGCACTGGCCCACCACCGCGCCCAGCACCCCGCTAACATCTGCCGGATCTACCAGGCCAGCCTGTGGGGGAGCGGGGTAGAGGTCACGCAGCTGGCTAGGCGCATAGCCGGCGCGAGTGGGCCGCGACCAGAACCCGGCCACCTGAAACACCTGCGCCACCACTGTGCCCCAAATCAGGGGCACCCCAGCGCGGGCGGCGGCGTCGGCCAAAGCATATTTGGAACTAAACGAGTCGGTGCAGTCCAGCACCAGGTCATAGCTGGCCAGTAGAGCGTCGTCGCGCTCATCTACAGCCAGGCGCCGGTGGTAAGGCTCTAGCTTCACTTCACTAGCCAGGCGGGTGAGGTAGTCAATGGCTGAATCGACCTTGTGGCGGCCAATATCGCTGGGGGTGTGAATCACCTGGCGATTTAAGTTAGTGGGCTCTACCAGGTCGTCGTCGGCAAAACCGAGCGTGCCCACAGCGCCGCTAGCTAAGTAAGTCAGCACCGGTGAGCCTAGCCCGCCGCAGCCAACTACCAGCACCCGCGACTTTTGCAGCAGATCAACTCCCGCATCTGTCAGCACGCTAGCGGTGCGCTGGTGACGAGTGGCACGATAGCGAGAATTCAAAATTTCCACCTAAATGAAACGTTAATATTAGTGTTAAATCTGGTTGTTTTTAGAAGGGAAAACCAATGGCTAAGGTGATTGCGGCCCAAGTGACCCAAAGTCCCGTTGATGTAAACGCACTGGCCCAGGCAGTTGGGGACGCGGGGGCCGGGGCTACCGTCACCTTTGCCGGGGTGGTGCGCAATCACGACGGCGGACGGGCAGTTGACCGGCTCGAATACAGCGCCCACCCCATCGCCACCCAGGTGGTTGAGGAAATTGCTGCCGAAATTAGTGCGCGCCCCGGGCTGCGAGCGCTAGCCATTGTGCACCGGGTAGGTAACCTGGCTATCGGCGACGTGGCTTTAGGTGTAGCCGTAAGCGCTGATCACCGCCGTGAAGCTTTTGAAGCCTGCGCTGACGCCGTGGACCTGGTTAAAGCCAAACTGCCCGTGTGGAAGCTACAGGCCTACAGCGACGGCAGCCAGGAGTGGAGCAACTGCCCCTAAGCGCCCGCGAATGGTCTGCGGCTGCCCGGTGAGCGGTGTGGCTGCTCGGCGTCGGCGTGGCTGCTCGGTGAGCGGCGCGGCCCTGGGGTGCTTAAGCTCACCCGGCGCTCAGCCTCCGGCAAAGGGCGGCAGCACATCCAAATTGATGCCCTCAGCTAGAACGGTGCTGCGATTGGTGACGGGGCGCGAGTTAATCAGATAGCTACTAGCCGCCAGCACTCGGGCCAGCTCATCGCTGCGCTGTGAAAGCTGGGCCAGTAGCTGCTCTAGCGTAGTGCCGGGGCTAATTTCGATAGATTCACTGGTGGTGGCCGCAGCTTGGGCGGCCCCAGCGAAGTAACGCACAGTTATTTGCATGGTTTCCTTGTAAATATTTTTTAGCCGGATTTAGCCGCCGATAGTGGACATTGAGCGGCGCGTTAGATTTAGCGGTTGCGCATTAGGGCCGGCGTCGCGCCCATGGGCTAGGGGCTTAAACCAGGTGGCTTGCTGCCAGGCGCTAGCAATTTCTTCATCACTAGCCCCGCCGCGCACTAAAGCCCGCAGATCTGTTTCTGCCTGCGCAAACAGGCAGGTCATTAGCTGGCCGTCAGCGGTTAGACGGGTGCGGTCGCAGTCATCACAAAATGGCCTGGTAATTGAGGCAATAATGCCCACTGTGCCGCCGGGGCGTGTAGCGGTGGGGGCTACTTGCCATAGCTGGGCTGGGCGCCGGTCAGGGCGACCCAACTCGGTTAGTTCAAAGCCGTTAGCAGCAAAAATATCCAAAATCCTTTGGGCACTAACGATTGCCTGGCGGCTCCAAGCCTGCCCACCTAGCGGCATGTGCTCAATAAAACGCAGCTGCCAGCCTTCACGCAGGCTCTTATCCAACAGGCTGGGTGCCACCTGCTCGATTGTGTCGGCCATGGCCACGGCGTTGACCTTAATTGGGTTTAGTCCCACTGCCGCAGCTGCTTGGATGCCGCGCAGGGCATCAGCAAAGCGATCGCGGCGAGTAATGGTGGCATAAACACTGGCGTCAATAGAATCCAGTGAAACGTTAACCCGGTCTAGGCCGGCGCTGCGCAGCTGGGCTACGCGCCGATCTAGGCCTAAACCATTAGTGGTAAGGGCCAGGTCGGGCTTAACGCCAGCGTGAGTGCGCAGCTGGGCTAAGGCCGCCACCAGCTGCTCTAAATCGCGCCGCAGCAGCGGCTCGCCGCCGGTAATGCGGATGCGTTCAATGCCTAAACGCTCCACCCCAATGCGTGCTAGACGCACCAGCTCCTCAAGGGTTAGCAGCTGCTCATTTTTCAGCCACTCAAGGCCCTGCTCAGGCATGCAATAGGTGCAGCGCAGATTGCATTTATCGGTAATAGATAAACGCAAATCTCTAGCTCGGCGGCCATAGCGGTCAACCAGCTGCCCACCCGCCTCGGCGCCAGGGGCGCGTAGGGCGGGTGGGGCAGTGGTTAAGCTGGGAGCGCTCACAGTGGTTTATGACCTTTAGTCGGTGCGGTGAATTAGCGCGGCGGATGAGTCAGGCAGTGTGTGAAGACGTGCGCAGACTTTAGGCAGTGCGGCGGATGGCTACGATAGCGCCGTCGTCGCCCTCATAAACCAGCTCATAGCTGAAGTCGCCAGGAATCTGGGAGTCAATCTGCATTAGCAGCGGGCGCGGTACGTGCGGGGCGAACAGTTCCATGCCCTCGCCCGGAGCTAGGGAGGCTACTGCACCCAAAATGGCGGCGTGGCGTAGCTTGGGCGGGAAAGGGCGGGCGTCTAGGCGCGGCAGTTCATCTTGCACGGAGCTGCAGCCACAGCCGCAACCGCCGTGGCCCTGGCTGGAAACGTCGGTAACAGGGATCTGGTTCTGGCTCATTGGAGTCCTTAAAAGTTTTGAGTTGTTGTGATCGGGGCGGGCAATGGGACGAAAGTATCTGTAACTAGCATAGATTGCCAGCCCACTAGAAATATTATTACGGTTTTAACTATGAAAAATAAGTCGGCTGCCCCCAAGGCCGCCAACAGCGAAAAACGTGCTGCCCTGGCGCCACGCTACCTGGCTTTATTGTTAGGTGGCGTTTGCGTAATGGCTGGGCTCGACGCCGCCCTGCTGCGGCTAAACCTGCCCGCTCCTGTAACCGGGGCGCACCTGGCCGCGCTGCATGGGCCGCTGATGCTGGCAGGCTTCTTGGGCACAGTTATCAGCCTGGAGCGGGCCGTGGCCGCGCGTAGGCGCTGGGCTTGGGTGGCCCCCTATGCACACGCCGCCGGCATGTTAGCGCTGCTGGCTGGGGCCCCAAGCGCGGTAGGTAAGGCGCTGCTGCTGGTGGGCGCGCTGGGGCTAGACGCCGTCTACCTATATATTTTGCACACCCGCGCCGGGGCTGTGGCCACCCAAATTGAAGCCCTAGGGGCGCTCAGCCTCACGTTGGGCACCTGGCTGTGGCTAATGGATAAACCTCTTGAAACCGTGGTCACGCTTTGGCTGGAATTTCTGATTTTCACCATTATCGGCGAGCGCCTAGAACTAGCCCGCGTGGCTTTTATCGGCAAAGTTGAGGGGCGGGTTTTGGGCCTGTGCCTAGCGGTGCTCTCATTTAGCGCCCTGTCCCTGGTGTGGGTGCCAGCTCAAATTTTGGCGGCCGCAGCCCTGCTAGCCCTAGCGCTCATAATGGGCTACCACGATGTAGCTCGGCGCACTGTGCGCGGCAGTGGCCAGGTGCGTTTTGCTGGGGCCGCCATGCTCAGCGGCTACTTTTGGTTGGCTATTAGCGCCACGGTCTGGTGCCTTTACGGTTTTAATGGGGCTGCCTACGACGTCGTCATCCACACGGTCACAATCGGTTACGCCCTCTCAATGGTGATGGCTCACGCCTCCATTATTTTGCCCGGGGTGCTGCACCGCCAACTGCCTTACCACCCGCTTATGTATCTGCCCCTTGGCGCCCTGCATGGTGGCCTGATTGTAAGGGTATTAACTGCCCACCTAGGTGGCCTATCCTGGCAGGTAGGCGGAGCTGTTTCCATCGCCGCAATACTGTTGTTCCTGCTCATTGCAGTTACCCGGGCAGTAACTGCCAAATAGTCCGACTATGCCCAGCTAAGCAACCAAGCTTCTCGCTTCCAAGCCCGCCTCGCTACCAAGAAAACTGCCATGGAAATCACCCAGCCCCCAGCCAAAAGCCCCCAACCCCGACCGCATCGGCGCACCACCCAGATAAAACGCAACGCTGTGGTGGTGGCCTGGATTTTTACTGCCCTGGTGCTGCTAGCTGGCAAATACGCCCAGCTGTGGCCCAACCTGGATGCTTGGGCGCCGCTACATGCGGCTCTACTAGGGGCGCTGGGTAGCGCTATCACCATTTGGAGCGCCCATTTTGCCGACACCCTCCTACACCGGCCTGCCTGGGGTGGAGCGCTGATGCTAAACGGGCGCCTAGGCCTACACAGCGTGGGCGCCGCCCTGGTAATCACCGGGGTGTGCATTAATAGCCAGATCGTAGTGGGCATGGGGGCTAGCTGCGTGGCGGTGAGCGCGACGCTGGGCGTGGTGGCCATGGTGGTGCAAAAACGCCGCGCGGTGGCGGCCCGCATGGCGGCGCTGGTGGACTACTACATTTGCTCCCTCAGCTACCTAATGGTGGGGGCACTGGCTGGCTGGTCTATTAAATACTTTGACTTTAAAGGGCAAGCGGCCTGGTCAAACCGCATGTATTTAGCCCATGTGCCAATCATGGTGCTGGGGGTTTTGGGTATTACCGTGCTGGGCACACTGGTGGTGCTGTGGCCCACCATGCTGCGCACCAAAATGGAGCCGGCCGCCCCGCGTCAAGCGCAACGAGCTCTGCCCGGCCTGGCTTTAGCGGTGGCGCTGATTGCCTTTTCTGGGTTGTGGCGGCCCCTGGCTGGGATGGGGGCGCTGCTTTACCTGTTAAGCGCCGTCGCCGTGGTGGCGCCGCTGTGGCGTACCGGGGTGCGCAAAGGGGTAACTAACTATGCGGGCCTGTCTACCGCCGCAGCCCTGGCTTGGCTGGCCTGGTGCGTAATTCGTTTAGGGGTGGGGGTTTCTTACGCCGCTAACGACGACGCCGCCCGCGCGGTGGCCCACGGCTTGCGTTTAGCGGTGGTTGGTGGTTTTGCCCTGCAAATCTTGCTGGCGGCGCTTAGCTTCTTAACCCCGGTGATGCTTGGGGGAGGCCCGGCAATGTCGCGCCTAACCCACGCCATTATGGACCGCTACACCTGGTGGCGGATCACCACCATTAACCTGTGCCTGGCGCTAGCTTGCCTGCCGCTGCCACCTGCGGTGCGGGGTGTAACCGGTTTGAGCGCGGCCCTGGCCGGGGCTTATTTCTTTGTGGCCACAGCTCAAGCGATTCAGGCCCGGCGCAAGGGCGACACTAGCGCCGCCCCGCCCTCCACCGTCACCTTAAGTAAAGCGACTAAACCTATCGCCACTGCGTCCACTGGCAGTGTTAAAGCTGCCAAAGCAGCTAGCAAGCCGGCGTCGTCGGCCGCGCAGAGTGCACCTAGGCCCGCCGCGCCAACTGGAGCTGCGTCAAATGGGGGCGGTAAGACTGCGGGGCCCGCGCCAACTGCGGCCGCGCAGAGTGCGGGGGCCACTGGCGCAACCCAAACCCCGGACCGACGTGGGGCCCTAGCCGGGCTGGTAACTGCCGCCGTCGCCGTCGTGGCTGGTGCAAGTGCCAGCTCAACCCAAACCCCGGGCGGGCTTATGGGGCTAGGCACCGGGCAGGGCAGTGCCAGCGCTGGCGGCAGCGGCCAGGTGGTCAACGCCAACATCACCATTAGCGGCATGAGCTTTGTGCCCTCCAGTGTGGATGTGCCAGCCGGGGCGACGCTGCGGTTAACCCTGAAAAACACCGGCACTGAAGTACACGATTTAGTGCTGGCAACCGGGCAAACCACCGGGCGTTTAGCGGTGGGAGAGAGCAAAACCATTACGGTTAACAATGTGCGCGAGCCAATTGCCGGCTGGTGCTCGGTGGCCGGACACCGCGCCATGGGAATGGTGTTTGACGTGAAAGTGGCCGGGGTTTCCAGCAACACTAGCCACAGCGGGCACCAGCATTCGGCCAGCAGCCAAAGTGCCCAGGTGGATCTAAACTGGCAGCCGCCCAGCTACTTTAAAGCCCACGACGCGCGCGCCCCACGCTCCCAAGCGGCAGGCACGGTACACCGCCACACTCTGCGCGTTAGTGAAATAACCGCCCAGGTGGGGGCCGGGGTAACCCAAAAACGCATGACCTATAACGGGGCTGTGCCAGGCCCGGTGCTGCGCGGCCAGGTGGGTGACCGTTTTGAAATCACCCTGGTCAACGACGGCACCATGAGCCACTCCATTGACTTCCACGCCGGAGTGCTGGCGCCAGATAAACCCATGCGTTCAATCTCGCCGGGCCAAAGCCTGCAATACAACTTCACCGCCACCCGCAGCGGTATTTGGCTCTACCACTGCTCAACTGCGCCTATGAGTGTGCACTTGGCAGCGGGTATGCATGGCGCGGTGATCATTGACCCGCCCGGGCTTAGCCAGGTGGATCACGAGTTTGTGCTGATCCAGTCGGAAATTTACCTGGGCCCTGAAGGCGGGTCCACCGATGAGGCTAAGGTGGCCGCTAAAACCCCAGATCTAATGGCGTTTAACGGCATGGCTTTCCAATACAAGTACCGGCCCTTGCAGGTGACGGCAGGCCAGCGGGTGCGTTTTTGGGTGATGGACGCCGGCCCTTCACTGCCGTGCACTTTCCACGTGGTGGGAGGCCAGTTTGACCAGGTGTTTTATGAGGGCGCCTGGACGCTAGGCGGGCCCGACCAGATCGGTTCGCGCTGGTCAGGTGGCTCGCAGGCGCTAAACCTGGGACCCTGCCAGGGTGGCTTTGTGGAATTCGTGCCGCCGCAGGCGGGCCACTACACCTTTGTCACCCACGCTTTTGCCGACATGGAAAAAGGCGCTGTGGGCGTGCTGCAGGTGCAGTAGCTGGTCAGTGCAGAAGGTAGCTGGTTAGTGCCTGCTGGTTATATGTACTAGCCGCTTAGCAGCAGTCGCAAACACCTACCGAGCAGGTGGTTTTGTTGCGTTTTAGCTCCACCAGCCAGGCGCTAGCCAGCTGCGGGTGCAGCTTGAGCTCAGCGCTAGAAACCACCCTCACGCCGCTGTAACGTGTCAGCAGCTCAGCAATATAGGCTTCGTGGATTGTGCACACCAAGGGGTGGGGCCAGCCGCCTTTAGCGAATGGGCACGAGCGCAGCACTAGCTTGTTTTGGGCTAGTTCCGGCGAAAAACCCATAACCGTGAAGATAGGCCTGAGCTGGGAAATAGCGTTTTCTAAACGTTGGTTGTCGCTTGCCTCATCGGCTGCGCTTGCCTCATCTGCTCCGTTGGCGTCACCCGCCGCGTCAGCACTTGCCTGGCTTAGGTTGCTGGGCTCGACGGCGTCGCTGGCGGTTGCAGCTCCGTTTGGCGCCTCTGCACTGGCAGCACTGGCAGCGCTGGTAGCGGCGACGGCGTTAGCGCCCTCGCTGCCAGCTTCAGGACGCTGGGGGGTCAGGCCAGCCCAGTTTTTACCCACCGCAATAGCCTGGGCTACGCCGTCGCTACCTTCAGCTAAAGAAATCGCGGTAGCAGTAATAACATCCAGGTAAGTGCTTAAAATCTGGTTGGGATCCAGGGTGGTGACACTGTAAAGCAAGGTCGGACGTCCACGTTTACCAGTGCGCATCGGCACGGTGGTAACCAAACCAGCATTTAACAATGCATCAAGGTGTTCGCGGGCAGTGTTGGGATGCAGCTTTAAAGTTTTAGCCACTTCAGCGCTGGAAATCGGTTGACCGGCGCTCTCAACTACTTCTAAAACTCGCCTTTGCGCTGGCAACAGGCTGATTTGCGAGCGAATATCATGCAGTGATGAACGCACGCTGGTTGGGTATGGAAGTGGTGAATGGGTCATGCGATACCTCGCCATTAATGGGTGGTGTGGACCTTGGTCCCAGTCTACGTTACAAGTGCTTTAAGCTTTAGTGGGATCTTGAGCATCCAATGAGGCTGTTAACAGGCGCCTAAAGGAATCTACCCGTCCGCAGCGAGTTTCGCGAGTGGATGCATCTTTAGCTGCCCACTGATCAAGTGCACAGTCAATCACTCCAGGTTCATGGCTGCAGCCGCGTGGGCAGTCCTGGGCTACCTGAGCCAAATCAGCAAAGCCGCGCAAGACGTCGTCGGCGGCCACATGCGCCACCCCGAAGGAACGCACCCCGGGAGTATCAATTACCCAGCCGCCATCAGGATTAACCACAGCCTGCAAGTTAGTGGAGGTGTGGCGACCGCGCCCAGTAACCTCATTGACATGGCCAGTTACTCGGTTAGCGGCCGGCACCAGGGCGTTAATCAGGGTGGATTTACCCACCCCGGAGTGGCCCACCAGCACCGAAACCTTACCGGCCAGGGCCTGACGCACCACCTCAATGCCGCTAATTCCATTTTCAGTGATAGTGGTTGCTAAACAACGCACGCCTAGGGGCTGATACAGGCTCAGTAGCTCGGTGGGGTCAGCTAGGTCAGATTTAGTCAACACCAGCAGCGGCTCCATGCCGGCGTCGTAGGCGGCCACCAAATAGCGGTCAATCATGCGCGGACGCGGCGGCGGGTCAGCCAAAGCCGTGACCACCACCAGTAAATCAGCGTTAGCCACCACCGGCTTTTGCGAGCCGGCACTGTCGCCATCCTCAGCGCTACGCAGCAGCAGGGTGCGCCGGGGCTCAATACGCACCATACGGGCCAGGGTGTCTTTACGCCCCGATACGTCACCAACTACGGCCACTTGGTCGCCCACAACCACTTTGCCACGGCCCAGCTCACGGGCCTTCATAGCGGTAATATCGCCGCTACCATCCTCAGTTAGGGATGGGTCATCTAAGTGAATACGGTAATGGCCGCGATCAATACGGGTAACCATGCCGGTGACGGCATCAGCATGAGCCGGGCGCACTTTAGTACGTGGACGCGAACCCTTACCGGGACGCACCCGCACGCGCGGATCATCGGTACCAATATCGCGTCTAGCCAATAGCCTCTCCTGCACTCTTAAGCATGGCGTCCCAAAGCTGGGTGAATGTGGGCATGGTTTTGGTGGTGGCACCCACATCATCCAGGCTAATTCCCGGCAGATTTAAACCCATAATAGCCGCGAAAGTAGCCATGCGGTGATCGGCGTAAGCCTCCAAGTGGGCTGGGTGCAAAGTGCAGGGGTGGAAAACTAAATAATCCTGGCCCTCATCCACGCGCCCCCCAAGTTTGCGAGCCTGGGCGGCGATGGCTGCTAAACGGTCAGTTTCGTGACCACGCAGATGCCCAATACCCCAAATCTTGCTGGAGCGGCCCTGGCTGGCAGCCACTAAAGCTAACGCCGCCATGGTGGGCACCAGTTCACCTTCAGCGCTGGCATCACGCTCAATACCGCGCAGGGTGCCGCTGGAGCTAACTTGTAGTGTGCCCTGATTCAGCTGCACCTGGGCGCCAAAAAGCTTAAGGATATCCAGCCAGTTAGCCCCCACCTGGGTAGTGTGGGTGGGCCAATGCAAAATCCGCACCCGCCCACCTGCGGCGGACACCAGCGGCGCGGCAATAAAAGGCCCAGCGTTAGAAAGATCAGGTTCAATCACGCTGTGACCCCCGCGCGGGCGCCCACTAACGCGCCAGCTTAGCTGCTGGGCGTGGTAATCCTCGGGGGCTTGCACCTGCACGCCACATTGGCGCAGGCTAGCCACACTCATCTGCAAATGCGGCACAGACACCAAAGGCTGCTTAGCGCTGACAGTTAGGCTTTGCGCCTTACCATCCAGCTGCAAAGCCGCCCCCAAATACAGTAGGGCAGAGACAAACTGACTCGATTTAGAGCCATCAACCTGCACCTGTAGATGCTCTTGAGGGTTTAAACCAGCGCCATGAATAGTGAAAGGCAAACGCCCACGCTGCCCATGCCACTCAAAGCTGGCCCCCAACGCCGCTAGGGCATCGGTTAGCGGCTCCATAGGCCGAGCCAAAGCAGCCTGGTCACCAGTGAAAGTCAAGCTAACGCCCAGGGCCAGGGCCAGGGGCGGCACAAAACGCATCACAGTGCCCGCCAGCCCACAGTCAATAACCGGGGTGGAGTTGTCAGGCGGCAGGCCCGCCGGTTTTTGTACCCGGCTTGCTTCTGGGGCGGCTGGCTCCGCCTTGGACGAGGCCAGGCCTGCCGGTGCTTTAGTCGCCGGCAGTGGGGTTACCTGCAGGGCAGAGCCGCACTGGCTGAAACGAGCCCCTAAAGTCTCCAGCGCCGCACGCATCAAGGCCGTGTCGCGGCTTTCAAGCAAGCCCTCAATTTGGCTAGGGGCATCAGCCAGCGCCGCCGTCAGCAGGGCGCGCGCACTTAAAGACTTAGAGCCCGGCAGTGAAACAGTGGCGTCAATCGGCTCACTTGGGGTGGGGCAGTGCCAAGCTTGCATTAGTCCTGCTCTTTACGACGACGCCGGCAGCAACGTCCCGGGCCATGGCCGTGCCCCTGGGGTCCGTGACCATGCGGGTGCTCGCCGTGCTTGCGACACTGGCCCTGCTGGGCGTGCTTGCGGCAGTGACCGTGACCAGGGTGAGAACCATGCGCCTTGCCGTTACAGCACTGCCCGGCGGCGCCGTCGTCGTTGGCAGCAGCCCGCTTAAGCTTGCGACGCTGGGAAGCGGCCACCCCCAAAGCCAACAAACCGGCGCTAAGCGCAGCCCCACGCAGCGCCGGAGTCAGCGACACCACCAGCTGCCTGCCATTGAAATAAGTGGAATTAATCAGCGTAACCGGCACATTCAAAGCCGCCAGCGTATAGGCACTAGCGGCAGGGGCAATCGACAAACTCAAAGCCGCCCCCGCAACCGCGCTAACCGCCCCAGTAGTCGTAGCTGCCTTTTCAACTAGCGCCACCGGCGGCGTGGTTAAACCGCAGGAACCGGCATACTCCAACAAACCATTAGCACGCTGGGCATGTTCATCACTATTAACCACAGCATCCAAACCATCAATGATGAAAGGCATAGCCGCTAAAGGACGCAAGAAAGGCAAAAGCACGCTCATAAATCCCATTGTCTCAAATAGGCCAGCATTGCTGATAGAGAAACCCTAAACGAACGGGAATCACCACCGCCCCCAAAACGTTTAAGCCGGCATGAAATCACGATCCACCCGGCGCGTCGCGCCCGCAACCGCTAGGCTGGTAAGTGATGAGTGAACAAACAACCGAAACGGACGCGCAGCGCTCAGCTCGCTTCCAGGCGGACGCTCTGCCTTACCTCGACCAGCTTTACGGGGCTGCCCTGCGCATGACCCGTAACAGCTCTGACGCCGAGGACCTGGTGCAAGACACCTACATGAAAGCCTTCGCCGCTTTCGACCAGTACCAGGACGGCACCAACCTTAAAGCCTGGCTGTACCGGATTTTGACCAATACCTTCATCAACTCCTACCGCAAAAAGCAACGCCAGCCCATGCAGGCAGATTCAGACTCTGTCGAGGACTGGCAGCTACACCGAGCCGCCAACCACGACTCGGTAGGACTACCCAGCGCGGAAGACTTCGCCCTAGACTCCCTGCCCGACAGCGAAATCAAGTCTGCCCTGCAAGAGCTCAGCGAAGACCGCCGCCTGGCCGTGTACCTAGCGGATGTTGAAGGTTTCTCCTACAAAGAGATCGCCGAAATCATGGACACCCCACTAGGCACGGTTATGTCGCGTTTGCACCGAGGACGCGCCCAGCTACGCGAGCTACTAGCAGACTATGCCCGTGACTACGGTTATAAGCAGAACGCTGAAACTAGCGCAGCCGCTGCGAAGGAGAAAACTCATGCCTGAAACCATTGTTAAAGGCTGTTCCTGCGCTGAAACCCTGGCGCACCTACACGCCTTTGTTGACCGCGAATGCGACGAACAGCTCACCGCCCGCCTGCAGGCGCATGTGGCCACCTGTTCTCACTGCAAAGCCCAGGCCGACGCCGTACGGCACTTACAGGATCTGTTGCGCTCGCGGTGTGCTGAGCAGGCTCCACAATCTCTAGTGGAGCGAGTACGCACCCAGCTGACAGTGGTTAGCACTTGCGGATGTACTCCCGGCCTGTGCGAATGCGGCCATGGGCACGCAGAAAAGCGCACCACTACGCTGGCCACGTCCACCACAGTGGTTAGCGATTCAGGTGTAGCGAGAGTATCTCACTCGGTGACCTATCAGGGTTAGCGGCGCTTGTCACTTGGTGGCATGGCGTCGAATGTGTAAAAATAGCCTAGTTATATGCCCCCTCGTGGGGTGTTAGTCCCTAGTACGAGGAGGCCAGTATGTCCAAGCGCGGTCGTAAGCGTAAGGCCCGTGCCAAGAGCGGCGCTAACCACGGTAAGCGTCCCAACGCCTGAGTAAAACTTAGCGCTGAGCACCCAAGGTGCTCAGCGCTTTTTGTTTATGCAGCCAGTGGCAGGCGGCGAGCTTTAGCTTTTACAGCCCCAGCCACTGGTTCCAACCTCGGTGCAGTACCAGCCAAGCCAGCAGGCCGTAACCAGCCTGACCGGGGTAGGCGCCGTCGTTAAGCGCAATGTCAGTAAGCCACTGCTCATGCTTAACCAGCGGGGTATAGGTGTCCACGTAGGTAACGTTGCGGCGGCGGCACACCTCACGGGCCGCATTGTTTAGGGCAGACAGCGCCTTCGGGTTGGCTACAGTCAGCGGCGGCGGGCCAACCATCAGGCATTCAAGCTTTTCGTACATCACGGCGGCGTCGATGATATTGGCCAAAGCCAAGCTAGAGCGGGCAGTGCTGACATTGTGGGTAACATCTGCCACCCCAACCCCAATTACCAGCAGATTACGGGCCCCGGGAACAACCCTACGGGCAGCCTCATCACGCCAACGGTTAGACAACTGGGCGCTAACTTCACCAGGAACAGCCAGCGTAGACCAGGAGGGGGCATCAATAACCTCTAGCGAGTTGGTGCGCGCCATAACGCGTCCCACCCAGCCCAGGGCTCGTGCATCTCCGCGACCTGTAATCAGCTCATCGCCGATGAAGATCAGGTTGATCTCACTCACGGCCAGCATCCTTCCTGCTTGACTAGGGAAAAATCGTAGCATTGGCCCGGCCTGCAGATGCTGACCGGGCCAATACGCGCGTGTCTTTAGCGAGCAAAGCCCTACTTAGCGGGCAAAAGCCTCGTCTAGGAGCAGCTTTTGCTGAGCTACGTGAGCTGCTGAAGTACCCACAGCCGGGGCAGCAGCCTCAGGGCGAGCCACTACTCGCGGCAAGCGTCCAGCCGTGATCGAGTCAGGCAGGTGCAGGGCCAGCCAAGGCCAAGCGCCCTGGTTACGCGGCTCATCCTGAACCCAAACCAGCTCGGCTCCCGCAAACGGAGCCAGGGCCTGCAACAGGGCCGGCTCGTCGAGAGGATAGAGCTGCTCTAGACGCACAATGGCAGTGTGCTTATCCTCAGCGTGCTGGCGGTGGGCCAGCAGATCCCAGTAGATACGGCCTGAGCATAGCAGCACTCGATCCACTTTGTTCTCAGCGGCAGCGGCCAAAACTTCCGGATCAGTTTCACCAATGACAGTTTGCATAGAGCCGTTGATGAAGTCTTCCACCGGCGAGACGGCAGCCTTCAAACGCAGCATCTGCTTGGGGCTGATCAGGATCAAAGGCCGGCGCGGTTCACGTCGGGCCTGGTCGCGCAGGGTGTGGAAGTGGTTAGCCGGGGTGGAAGGCTGCACCACGCGCATGTTGTCCTGGGCGCATAGCTGCAGGTAGCGCTCAATGCGGGCGCTAGAGTGGTCCGGGCCCTGGCCTTCCAAACCGTGCGGCAGCAGCAGTACCAGGCCAGAGTGCTGGCCCCACTTTTGCTCAGCAGAGGAGACGTACTCATCAATTACGGTCTGGGCGCCGTTGGCGAAGTCACCGAACTGGCCTTCCCAAATGTTTAGGCCCTCGCTGCGCTCTACCGAATAGCCGTATTCGAAAGCCATAGCGCCGTATTCGCTTAGCAGCGAGTCGTTAATCGACAGCTTGGCTTGGTTGGGGGTTAGGTAGTCCAGCGGGGTCCATTCTGAACCGTTGCGCTGGTCGTGCATGACGGCGTGGCGCTGGGCGAAGGTGGCGCGGCGTACATCCTCACCGCTCATGTGCACCGGTACGCCTTCCATCAGCAGCGAACCAAAGGCCAGCAGCTCGCCAAAGCCCCAGTCGATGCCGCCTTGACGGCTCATGGTTTGGCGCTTGCGCAGCAGGTTCATCAACTTGCTGTGTACCTCGAAGCCCTCGGGGACAGATACCTGGGCGTCACCAATACGCTCAATCACCTCACGGGCCACCGCAGTGGGCTGTGAATGTGAAGTTTCGCCAGCCTGAGGGCCACTGTAGGCAGGGGCGTCGGTGTTGAGATGACCGGCGCGCGCCTCGTTAAGGATGTGCTCCAGGTTGTCGCGGTAGGCGGCCAGTAGCTGCTCACACTGTTCTTCAGTAAGGTCTCCGCGTCCCACCAGGTTAGTGGTGTAAACCGAGAAGGTAGAGGGCTTACGGTCGATCAGGTTGTACATGACCGGCTGAGTCATCGAGGGGTCGTCACCCTCGTTGTGACCACGACGGCGGTAGCAAACCAGGTCAATAATGACGTCCTTGTGGAATTCCTGGCGGTATTCCCAAGCCCAACGGGCTACGCGCGCCACAGATTCGGGGGCGTCACCGTTTACGTGGAAGATCGGCACCTGTAGACCCTTAGCCAGGTCTGAGGGGTAGGTGGTGGAGCGTCCCAGCGCATTACCGGTGGTGAAACCGATCTGGTTGTTAACGATCACGTGGATAGTGCCGCCGGTGCGGTAACCGGGTAGCTGGCTCATGTTGAGCACTTCGTAAACCACGCCCTGGCCGGCAAATGCGGCGTCGCCGTGCACCAAAATTGGTAAAACGTTGTAGCTGCCGTCAGCGCCTGAGCCGTTGCGGTCTTGCTTGGCGCGCACAATACCTTCCAGTACCCCATCTACCGTTTCCAGGTGGGAGGGGTTGGCGGCCAGGGAAACCTTGGTGGTTACATCATCGGTGCCGGTGAAGGTGCCGGTGGTGCCCAGGTGGTATTTGACGTCACCAGAGCCCTGGCCGTTAGTTAGGTAGTTGCCATCAAACTCGTCAAAGACCTGGCCATAGGACTTGCCGGCAATGTTGGTGAGCACGTTTAGGCGACCACGGTGAGCCATACCAATGGCGGCTTCTTCAATGCCCTCATGAGCGGCGGCGTCGATCAGGCGGTCCAGCAGCACAATCAGGGACTCGCCACCTTCTAGCGAGAAGCGCTTTTGGCCCACGTACTTGGTCTGCAAGAACACTTCGAAGGCTTCAGCCTGCATCAGCTTAGTTAGGATGCGACGGCGTTCAGCGGTGTCAACGTGGGGGGTGGTGCCTTCCATGCGCTCTTGCCACCAGCGACGCTGGGCCGGGTCTTGGATGTGCATGTATTCCACACCCACATAGCGCGAGTAGGCGTCACGTAGTAGCTGCAAAATCTCGCGCAAAGTGGCGCGATCTTTGCCGCCCAGGCCGCCGGTGGGGAAGACACGGTCTAGGTCCCACAGGCTTAGCCCGTAGGAGGAGAAGTTCAGGTCGGGGTGACGGCGCAGGCGGTAGGCCAGCGGGTCAGTGTCGGCGGCTAGGTGTCCGCGCTGGCGGAAAGCGTGAATCAGCTCAGCTACGCGGGCGGGCTTGCCGGCGTCGGCTAGCGGGTCGTAGGTGACATCCTGATCCCAGTGCACCGGCTCGTGGGGGATACGCAGCGCCTTGAAGGAGCGGTTCCAGAAGCCATCTAGGCCCATGAGCTTGCGTTCCATCAGGCGCAGTAGCTCACCGGACTGGGCGCCCTGGATGACGCGGTGATCGTAGGTGTTAGACAGTGTCAAGACCTTGCCTACGGCCTGACGGGCCAGGGTTTCAGGGCTAGCACCGGCAAACGCGGCCGGGTAGGTCATGGCCCCCACGCCCATGATTAGGCCCTGGCCGGGCATTAGACGCGGCACGGAGTTGAGGGTGCCGATCATGCCGGGGTTGGTCAGGGTGACGGTGGTGTCCTTGAAGTCATCTACAGTCAGCTGACCTTTACGGGCTTTAACCACCAGTGCATCATAGGCGTCAATGAAACTAGCTAGATCTAGGGTGTCGGCGTTCTTAACGCTAGGCACTAGTAGGCGACGCTCACCGTTAGCGCTGGGCACATCAATTGCCAGACCCAGGTTTACGTGGGCGGGGTTGTGCAGAGCCGGCTTGCCCTTTTCATCCAGGGTATAAGCCACGTTCATTTCCGGCATCTCTGCCAGCGACTCCACCAGGGCCCAAGCGATCAGGTGAGTGAAGGAAACCTTACCGCCGCGAGTGGAAGCTAGGTGGGTGTTGATTAGCAGGCGGTTTTCAATCAGCACCTTGGCTGGGATAACGCGGGCAGAGGTAGCGGTAGGAATCTGGAGGGAAGCCTCCATATTCTTAGCGGTGCGGGCGCTAGCTCCCTTTAGGGTGTCAACGCTTTCCACCACGCCGTTACTGGTTTCGCCAGCCTCGCTGTGCGCCTGGTTGTAGGCATAAGGGGAGGTGGGGGACTTGAATTGGGCTGTGGGTGCGGGCGGTAGGTCAGAGCGGGAAACATCCTCACTGGCCAAAACGGGGCGTCGGCTAGCGGCCGCAGTGGCGGCCCCAGGGATTTGCACGCCAACGCTAGCGCTAAGCGGCTTTGAGGGCGTGGCCGGCGACTGGCCTGCTAGATACTGCGGGTTTTCGCTGAAAAACTCGCGCCATGACTGGGTTACCGAGGCCGGGTCGGCTAGGTAAGCCTCCCGCATATCCTCAACAATCCATTCGTTGGTGCCAAAGCCCTGAGCGAAGTCGTTCTCAGACACGGTTAGCTGCTCCTTATATGGCATTGCGTGCTAAAACTGTGGTTTAAGTCTAATACTGCAAAGCTGACTTGCAGAGCACTTTGTAGCCTTTAGTCCTAGATATTTTTTAAATGTTCTCGCATATTGAGCATTGCTTGGGGCCGCTAGGTTTGAAATTAGCTGCTTGGCGACGACGACGGCGCCCGGCCCCCGCTTGTAACTGCAGGCGCGGGTGGGCAGCCTGCGGCAAGACACCAGTGCGAAGGAGACAGAGGCGGGCGGCGCCGTCGTGAGGCGGGGCAGCAGCGTGAGGGTGGGACAGCAGCGCTAAAAGCGCTAGGTACGCGGCGTCGTCACTAGCGTGAAGAAATACCGCCGGTGCCAAGGCTGTGACCTGCCTGCGTGCTAAAGCTGCGGGCTTGGTATAGCGTTAGTGATACCGACTAGATTTTTGATAGGGAGCTAAACGCTGCATGGTCATTAAATGGCTAATGATAGTTCTGGGGGTGCTACTTACCGCTGGAACTGCGGTGTTTGTGGCCGGAGAATTTGCCCTGGTGGCCCTAGACCCATCGGTTGTTGACGCCCGCGCTCAGGCCGGCGATAAACGCGCCGGGCGAGTAGCTAAAGCGCTGCGCCACCTATCCACCCTGCTTTCGGGCGCGCAGGTGGGTATTACGCTGACCACCATTTTGCTTGGTTACACCATGCAGGCAGCCCTTAATCAGCTGCTTTCGCAATGGCTTAGCCCCTGGCTGGGCCAAACCCTGGCGGCCACAATCGCCGTGGTTAGCGCCCTAATTGTTGTTAACGCCTTCTCCATGGTGTTTGGCGAGCTGATCCCCAAAAACGCCACTCTGGCTGATCCGCTGGCGGCTGCCGGTTTCGTAACTCCCTTCATTACCGGTTTCACCTGGCTGTTTAGGCCGCTAGTAGACCTGCTAAACGGCATGGCCAACGCTATATTGAAGCGTTTTGGTATTGAGGCTGCTGAGGAGGCCAGTGGCGCGCGCAGTGACAGCGAACTAACCGCCTTGCTGCGTCGTAGCGCTGAGGAGGGCACACTAGACCGCGCCACCGCCCGCCTACTTACCCGCTCGATCGGCGTCGACGAGCTCAGCGCTGTAGACGTAATGACTGACCGTGGACGCATTCACTGGCTGGAAGAATCCTCCACTGCCGCTGACCTGGTGGCTTTAGCTAGCCAAACCGGCCACTCACGTTTCCCCGTATTTGGTGACTCTCCCGACGACGTACTGGGGCTAGTCAACCTGCGCCGCGCTATCGCCGTGCCCTATGAGCGCCGCGCCCAAGTGCCAGTGACCTCCTCTTCAATCATGACCCCCGCCCCGCGCGTGCCAGAAACTATGCCGCTAGCCTCCCTGCTGGTGGAGCTGCGCGGATATGGTGAGCAGGAATATTTCGGGCTGCAAATGGCCATCGTGGTGGACGAGTATGGGGGCACGGCCGGAGTGGTGACCCTAGAGGACGCCGTCGAAGAAATCGTGGGTGAAGTATCTGACGAGCACGACCGCCGTCGCGCCGGCATTCACCTAGACTCCGCTGGACGCTGGATCGCCCCTGGCTGGAGCCGCCCCGACGAATTCACGGCCCGCACTACCATCCGTATTCCCGACGACGGCCCTTACGAAACCCTGGGCGGCCTGGTCATGAATGAGCTGGGACGCATACCCCAAATTGGCGACGAAGTAACCCTGCCCACCTGCACTATTTTGGTTGACGCCATGGAAGGACGGCGTGTCACCCGCGTGCGCATTACCCCGGTTGAGCAGGAGCTGGAGGCTCTATAGTGAACACCACTTTGGCGCTAATTTTGACGGTTATCTTGCTGGCTGGAAACGCATTTTTTGTGGGTGCAGAGTTTGCCATCACCTCCTCGCGCACCAGCCAACTTGAGCCTTTAGCCGCTGAGGGCAACTCACGGGCGCGCATAGCCCTATGGGCCGTGCAGCATATTTCCGAGATGCTAGCCACCGCCCAGCTGGGAGTGACTTTATGCTCCACCGGCCTGGGTGTAATTGCCGAGCCGGCGCTGGCGCACCTGCTGGCAGCCCCGCTGCATGCGGTGGGTTTAGGGGCTGAAGTGGCCCACGGCCTGGCGGTAGTGGTGGCGTTGCTGCTGGTGGTTACCGCTCACGTGGTTTTGGGTGAAATGGTGCCCAAAAATGTTTCTATTTCTATGCCCGATAAGGCGGTGCTGATTTTCGCCCCGGCCCTGGTGGCTTGCGAGCGGCTAACCCGCCCGGCGGTAACCGCCTTAAATGGCCTGGCCAATGTGGTGCTTAAACTCTTTGGGCTGGAGCCGCGCGATGAGATTGAAACGGCTTTCACCATGGAGGAAGTGGCTTCAATCGTGGAGCGCTCACGCGATGAGGGCGTGCTCAAGGATGACTCTGGGCTGGTGGCTGGAGCGCTGGAATTTTCTGAGGAAACCGCCGGCTCAGTGATGGTGCCGCTAAATAAACTCACCTGCCTGTCGGAGCAGTGCACCCCGGCCCAGGTGGAGGCGGAAGTAACCCGCACTGGTTACTCGCGTTTCCCGGTCACTAATGAGCAGGGCAAAATCAGTGGCTATATCCACCTTAAAGATGTGCTTTATGCCAGTGCTGATGAGCGTGAGGAATCAGTAGCGCCGTGGCGTTTGCGGGCTTTGGTTCCCGTGCGTGCTCATGATGAGATTGAAGATGTGCTGGCCGCCATGCAGCGTACCGGCGCCCACTTGGGGCGGGTAACTGATGAGCATGGGCAGATGGTCGGTGTAGTTTTTCTCGAAGATGTGCTAGAAGAACTGGTAGGGGAAGTGCGTGACGCTTTGCAGCGCCACCAGTTACGCTAAGTGTTAGATGCGTCAGTTTAGCCGTCTCGCTAAAGTGACCAAGGTATGATACCGCTGATACCAGTGGTATTCGAATGACATAAGTCCGTAGAAAGTTGGGTGTGGATGAGCGATCAGCCGATGACACGTCGCCAGCGACGTGAGCTTGAGCGCGAGCGACAGGCCCAGCTGCAAAGAGAAAACGCCCGCGAGTTACTCTCTCAGACTCCTGCTGACAGTAGTCTTTCTGGGCGTGCCAATACGGCTTACGACGGCGGCGCTGCTGCTCCCCGGGGTGGCGGCGACGCTTTCCAGGGCGACAATTCCTGGGGTAGCGGCGACGCTTTCCAAGGCGGCGGTGCGTATAGCGGCTCCTATAACGGGGGTTATGGCTCTGCGGCGCCGGCCTCGGCGGCTAGTGCCCCTTCAAGCTTTAGCGCCCCCTCAACCTTTAGTTCGCCATCTACTTTTAGTGCTCCGGCTGCTGACTTCAACGCTGCTACTGCTGCAAGCGCGCCTTCAACTTTTAGCGCGGCGGCCTCATTTACCAGTGGAGCTGCCGCTTCCGCGCCCAGCTCAGCCTCTACTTTTGGTGCCAGTCCTTTTGCCGGTGGCGCTCCCGACACAGCTGCCAGCTTTGGTCCGGGTCCCTTTGCCGGCGGCACGGCGGCAAGCGCGCCCAGTGCTCCCTCTAGCTTTACGATGCCGGTCTCAGCGGCTAGCGCCCCGTCCACTTTCAATGCGGCCGTTTCTGCCGCCAGTGCCCCCTCTAGCTTTGCAGGTGCTGCTTGGGGCGCTGGCCAACCAGCCGCTGGTCAACCGGGTACTGCCCAGCCGGGTGGTGCCCAGTCGGGTGCTGCCCAGCCGGGTGGTGCCCAGCTAGGCGCCGCCCAAAATCCTGTTGATGACGACGGTGTGGACTACCAGCCCACCCAGATAATCTCAGCAATTAAAGACGAGATTATCGACGACGTCGCTATCCGTAACTGGAGCGCAGCCGCATCCGCCAAGGTTGCTAAGGCAGCCGACGCTGTCAGCACCGCCGGTGTTATCAGTACTGCCAGTGTGGCTAGCGCAGCTAGTGTGACCAGCGCCGTTAGTGCGCACACAGCAGCCTCGGCGGCTGGGGCGCAAGGACTAAACATAGCTGCTCAGGCGACGTCGGCGGCAGCTAATAGCGCTAACCTAACTCCTCAGGTTTCCGCACCCCAGGCAGACCAGACCCCGGCGCGCGGCAACCCACTAGAGACCAGTAACCCACTAGAGACCAACTCCCTGAGCGAGCCCACTCAGCTAGGCTGCGGCACCACGCCACCAGCTAAACGCAAGGGAGCGGCAGCCCGCCGTCGTGCCGCGTTTGCCCGCATGGGGCAGATCTGCGCGGTCAGTGCCCTGGCGCTAGTGACGATTGTGGCGCCGGTGTCGGCAGCCATTATGGGATCAGACTCGCCGCTAAACACCGCGCTGGGCGCGCACCGAGGCCAAAGTTCACGCCAGGTCATCAGCGGTAAGGACTCGGTGGCTGGAAGTGTTGACCACTCGCCGCTAGAAAGCTCTGATGTGAAACTGCGTAACGTGCCCGACGCGGCCACCAAAGCACGTATCCGGGCCGCTTACGAGAACCCGGTGGTTACTTGCGCCCCGCAGCAGGGTGCCAGCGGTGACACCACGGCCTTCAACACCACGCCTGACGTGTTCAAGCCGATGGTTGCCGGTACCTATACGCTTTCTAGCCCTTGGGGTTACCGTATCCACCCGGTGCTGGGCACATCAAAGATGCACGCTGGTCAGGACATGGCAGCGGCGGCCGGTACTCCTATCTATGCAGCGGCTGCCGGCGAGGTGGTTGAGGCCGGTATGGTCGATTCCACCGGTACGGTCACCATTAAGCACGTGCTTGACGGCAAGATCTGGTACACCTCCTACCTGCACATGTACCAGGACGGTATTTTCGTCAAGAAGGGCCAGCAGGTTAAGGCTGGTCAGCTGATCGCAGCAGTTGGTTCCACCGGTTACTCAACCGGCCCTCACCTGCACTTTGAGGTGCGTATCAAGAACGACACAGCGGATGCTTCCACGGTTGACCCGATGAAGTGGCTCAGTGACCACAATGCGGTTGAGCTGTCTACTGACTGTAAGTCCAGTGGCGATAGCTCCACTCCTGGCACGGGTGACGGTAGCGGTACTGGCACTAGTGACGGCTCTGGCGGCACCACTGACAGTGGTTCTAGCGATGGCACTGGCACTGGTGGCGGCGCTGGCAATGGTGATAACTCGGCTGGTTTGAACGATAACTCAAACGGTTCCACCGGTACCAGTGATTCGGGCACTGGCACTAATGATTCTGGAACTGGCACTAACGGTGGCAACACTGGCACTAATGGTGGTACCGGGGCTAATGGTGGTACCGGGGCTAACGGCACCGGCACTGGCACCTCTGAGGGAAACACCGGGGAATCTAACTCCGATGGTTCCACCAGCGGCGGCAACTGAGCACAGGCAAATACAGGCAAAATCATCCCTTCCCTATAAAAATTCCATGGGGTTTTATAGGGAAGGGATGAAATGTCAGTATCTGTGCGGCCACTAGGTCTGTGTCCCAGTATTGGAGACAACAGGTCTTAACTTTTGAGCAGTGCCGGCTGAAAAGGACGATGGCGCCGGTACTGGCAACATCGACGGCGGCGACGGCGCCGGCGGCGCTGGCAGGTTGCGCAGCACAGTGCCGTCACCTATCTGCATGCAAAATTTACATACAAAATCATCCCTTCCCTATAAAAATTCCATGGGGTTTTATAGGGAACGGACGAAATCTGCGTATCTGTGTGGGCGGGGGAGGTGCGGTCTGCTAGCGGCGTCGTCGGCGCAGCAGGCTGAAACTGACGGCAAAGCTACCTCGCGCGGCGCAGCAGGCTGAAACTGATGGCAAAGCTACCTCGCGCGGCGCAGCGGACTGAAACTGATGGCAAAGCTGCCTCGCGCGGCGCAGCGGACTGAAACTGACGGCAAGGCTACCTCGCGCGGCGCAGCCCTGAAGCTGCAATAGGCAACACAGCCCCAAAGTGGCTGGTGAATTTAGCGGCCCTTAGTAGGTGAGTGCTTAGTAGGTGACCCTTTAGTAGCCCTCGATGCCGATTAGTAGCCCTCGATACCGAGGCGGCCCAGCTTAACTAGCAGCGCGTCTTTGTCCACGGCTTCTCTCCAAGTCCAGCGCACCACGCGGGCGCCGGTGGCCAGTTCCAGGGCATTTTCGCGTTGACGCTCATTTTGGGCTATTTGTCCAGACGAAAGATCGCTGTAAGTGCCGCTGTTGTATTTACCCAGGCCGTCAAATTCGCCGATTATATTAAAATCCGGCCAGTAAAAATCAACTCGGCCCACAAAATTGCCGTGATCGTAGATGTTTTCTTGCAGGCGCGGCATAGGCAGGTGCCCTTTGAGCATGACTGCGCGGCTAAGGGATTCGCCCACCGATTCGCTGCGGGCATCGGCATGTTTTACAACGTCGCGAGCTTTTATAACTCCTTTGCAACCTATGCGCCGCCCCAATTCAGTCAAAATTTGCTGCTTTGTAGCTATTTTTTCGCGCAAAACATAGTCCACACTTGCAATTCCTGAATAGAAATCGCGCGAACACAGCAAATCCGCGAGTGTATATAAAACATCAGTGCAGTACAGTCCCTCGACCTGCACCGGCTGAGAGTCATAATGCCAGCTGCGGGTGCGCCGCCAGGTGGTGACCGATGCGTGGATCTTCAAGCCGCTAATGACCTGCACTTGGTTGGGCATGGGGCCAACCATGGGCAGACCGTGAAGCAACGCGGCGGACTCTCCGGCAAACACAGGCCACGGGCAGGGGCCTTCCTCGCGACACTGTCCGCGTACCTCAGCGCCAGCCTGAGCAAGCTTGCGAGCTGGGGTGTTGCGGCGTCGAGCGGCGTCGGCAGCAATATAAACTCGCAAAAGATGCAGCTCTTCCTGGGTGACGCGCTCATAATCGCTGATGGGTATGTAACAGCCGGGCATGATTTTGGCCAGCTGCGGGTCGTTGCCTTTGGACTGGCGCGAGTAGGAGTCCATGCGGTAATTGGTGGTGGCCAAGTCGCTGCTGCGGTATACCGGGATGTCCTTGATGTTCATAGAACAATGATGAGACCTAAACGCTAGTTAGCGCTTGGGGGTTGTGGATAAGTGTGTTTGCGTCTGTTTTTTATCCACCTGTGGTTAATTTTGTTAGAGCGCGTTGGCTTGCGTCCTCATGTGCTTGGGTGTTGCCGACGACGCCGGGCTGGCTGGGGCGGTTGGGCCGACGTCGCAGTTTGGATGGGCCGACGCCGTCACTTAGGGGCAGGGGTGTTGTTGAGCCTGAGAAAACTGGGGTCATAAATGAGAATCGAGACCGGTTGTTGAAGTGAGGTGTGGGCAGAGATACGGCCTTTCGTTGGCGGTTTGTCTCTGGCTAGGGGAGAGGTCAGCTGCTAGTTGATGCATGTTGCCTCTAAAAGTTCATGCAGACCAACTGTTGAGACCTAGTTTCTCTAGTGCTGGGATGTGCCAGTAGTGGCCGCACAAATACTGACATTTCGTCCCTTCCCTATAAAACCCCATGAAATTTTTATAGGGAAGGGACGATTTTGCCTGTGTTTGTATGTAGTGCCTGTAGTTAGGCAGTGACCGGCGGCAGCACAGACCAGGGGAAATTAATCCATTTGTCTGTCTGCTTAAAAATATAGTCTGGTTTAATAATGCTGGTGGGCTTTAAATAGATTGTGGCACTACGAGCATCCACTTTGGCGCTGTCGCCACCCATAGATAGGCCTTTTTCAGAAATTAAATCCATAATCAGCTTCAGAGTTTTACCTGAATCGGCCACATCGTCCACAATTAACACCCGCTTACCTTCAAGCGAGGAAATATCCATATATGGCTCAAGAATTTCCGGCTCCGCCATGGTTTTGCCTGCACCGGTATAAAACTCCACATTTATAGCACCATTAGCCTTAACACCTAGCGCATATGAGATGGCCCCAGCTGGCAGCATGCCGCCGCGCGCGATTGCCACAATCAGATCCGGCATCCAGCCTGAATCGGCTATCTGCTGAGCGATTTGTCGACAGGCATCGCCAAATCCCTGCCAGGTAAGGTTCTCGCGATCTTCCGCCCGTATGCCGGCGGTTTGTGTAGCAGAATCCTGCACGCCGGCCGCCCGTGCGCCAGGCATCTGTGCACCGTTCACCCCCTCACTAGAAGTGTGCACGCCGGCCGCCCGTGAGCCAGAATCCTGCGCGCCGGGCATATGTGTATCTGTCGCCCGCACACCAGAAGCGCCATCATCAAAAGCTGTTACGTTGCTCATGCTTTATATTAACGCGCCCCAGCTGCTAATACCTGCTGTGGAGCAATTGCTCTAGGTATTAAGCCACATATATAAGCCGCTGCGACAAATAACATATAAACCGCTAACACCTAAGCACCCGTCCGCATGACGGACTGATATTGAATGTGTCTAATGCCACCTTTAGGGTTTTCCCAGGTTGGCCGCGTTAGACTGTGGCTAGACGCAGCTAAGCGTTAATAACTAGAGCTGAGGAATAAATGAGCTATCAACCTTATGTAGATCCCGTAGGTATGGATCCGCGCCACTACGGCTTCGCTGACTCCGTTAAGCGCGCCTTTAGCCAGTACGCCAAGTTCGACGGTGTGGCCTCCGTTGCCGAATTCTGGTGGTTTTACCTGTTTAACTTAATTGTTGCCGGTGTTCTATACTTCCTGGTGTTTGTCCTGGTTATTGGGACTGCGGCAAGCGGCGGTGACGGGGAGACTGCCGGGGCTTCGACCCTAGTCGTGCTGTTGATTCTTGGCTTGTATGGTTTGGCGGTACTCCTGCCTTCACTGGGCGTGACCATTCGCCGTCTGCACGACGCTGGTTACTCAGGTTTCTTTGTGCTGCTTGAATTTGTCGGTCTGGGTATTGTGACCCTAGTTCTGTGCATCTTTCCTTCTAAGCCCGCCGCTTGGAACCCCTCTTGGCTCGACGACGAGGCGCGCGCCCTGCAGGCCCACATGCTCGGTGGCGCTAACCCCTACGCTCAGGGCGCTTACGGCGCCCCGATGATGCCTGAGTACACCCAGGGGCCTGCTGGCCAGGGTGCTCCCTATGGTCAGCCCACCCCCCAGGCTCCTTACGGCCAGCCTACCCCCCAGACCCCCTATGGTCAGGGCGGTCCGCAGGCTCCTTACGGCCAGGGCGGCAGCGCTCCCTCCAGCTACTGATGTGAGCTACTAGCTGACTGCTAAACAAGAAAAATTGGGCGTCTACTTTGGTAGGCGCCCAATTTCGTTTGCGATTTAACTTGCCTGCTTGTATGCGCCAGCGAGGCTAGCTAGCGCGGTTAACTGGCTCTTCATAATTGAGGGTGTGGGGGTGGTATGCGGGGTTCGGCGTGTCGTGGC